>TARA_R110001599_G_scaffold223482_1_pt1 | contig 69437 bp, 55 predicted proteins | sample TARA_R110001599 | Tara Oceans TARA_R110001599 (sample SAMEA4398360) | marine metagenome | biome: Polar Biome; feature: [MES] marine water layer (ENVO:01000295) within the mesopelagic zone...; material: water (ENVO:00002006), including particulate matter (ENVO:01000060) such... | reverse complement strand
ACTATCTTTAAATAGGATGGGAAGGTGAGTTGCCCGGACGCTTACGGCTTAACGGCAACGACACCAAACCAAATTAATCGTCACTCCTGCGAAGGCAGGAGTCCATCCCAGCAACGAAGTTTGGGCTTAGACGTTGGCGCCATAAGGCATTCGCTACGCTCACATGGATCCCGGCCTGCGCAGGGATGACAAAATAAAATTATGAAGTTGAGCTTTCTGTCACCCCTGCGGAGGCAGGGGTCCATCTCAGCAACGGAGCGCAAAGTTAACACTTCCACCAGAGACATTCGCTGTGCTCAAATGGATACCTTCCTGCGAAGGTATGACGAAACGCCCTAAACACAAACGTTCCGTCACTCCTGCGAAGGCGGACTCTGCCCCTGCGAAGGCAGGGGGTCCATCTCTGCAACGAATTAGGTGTTAAGTACCGGCGCCTAAGCCCGCAGCGGAGCTTGGGCTTAACCGCGAGCGCTAGCTCTCCGCCTTATCCGATTTATATTCGTATTGGTAGTAGCCATAACCATAACCGTAGCCATAGCCAGAAGCTTTGCGTTCTACCGCATTGAGTACAACGCCTTTAACCGTAATACCATTTTGTTCAAAGCGCTGCTTGGTGACTTCCAGCTCTTTAACAGGGTTTAAGCCAAAGCGGGTAACTAGCATGGTGACGCCGCACTGGCGGCCGATAATCGCCGCATCGGTTACGGCCATAATTGGTGGCGTATCCACAATAACAAGATCGTAGTCGGCGCTGACGGCTTCGAGCAGTAGGGTTAAACCTTTGCTCATAAGCAGTTCAGACGGATTGGGCGGAATAGCGCCCCGTGGCAATATAAAAAGCTCAGCAATTTTGGTTGGCTGTATTGCGTCCTGCAATTGCACACGCTTACTCAAAACATCCGACACGCCATTCTCAGGCCCTACATCAAACATTTTGTGCATATAGCCTTTACGCAAATCCATGTCGATTAGCAGTACGCGCTGGCCCGCTTGGGCGATTACCGCCGCCAAGTTGCCCGACACAAAAGACTTACCCACGTTGGGGCTGGGGCCAGAGATCATCATAATATTGTTGCTGGCTTCCAGCATGGCAAAGTGCAAGCTGGTACGCAGGCTCCGCAGGGCCTCTATGGTGATGTCGGTGGGGTTACGCTGTGCGAGTAACGCCGTTGGATGCTGATTGCGTATTTTGCGTAACTGCCGAGCAGAATAACGACTGCCGGAATCTAGCTTGCGCTGCTCGTCAGAAAGAGGAATAGAAGCATAAACCGGCAAGCCGATGGTCTCAATATCGTCCGGATTGGTAATTCCGCGATTCAACATTGATTGAATCAAAACCAATGTTACCCCTAAAAAACCACCGAAGAGGGTGGCGATTATTGCAATAAGAGTTTTTTGTGGTTTAACGGGCGTTTCAATATTAACAACCGCATCGTCAATAATACGCACATTACCCACAGTGCCCGCGCGAACAATATCCAACTCTTGAATATTGTTCAGCATTTGGGTGTAAATTTCGGTACCCACTTCTAGGTCGCGCTTTAGCCCCAATAGCTCTTGCTGGGTTTCTGGCAAGCCTTTAATGCGGCTGTTAAATTCGGCTTTACGGGCAGCTTGCTCGGCCATCTGCTCTCGCCACGCTTGGTAGGCGGGGTGATCGCGAGTGTATTTACGGTCTAATTCGGCTTGCTTTAGTTGTAATTCCGCTATCCCTGATTCGATATCAACTACTTGTTTCAGTAGAGCTTCCGCCTCGGCGCTAATGTTTACTGACCCGACTTGAACCTGATAGGCATTAAACTTGCGCTCGGCCTCTTCAAGTTCTTTTTTGATGTTAGGCAACTGCTCTCGCAAAAAATCCAAGCTCTTTGCAGCCTCAGCCGATTGCCGATCAACATTTTGGCGAAGGTAGGTGCTGGCAATAACATTCAGAATTTCTTCGGCTCGCTCAGGGGAAGTATCTTCTATCGAAAGGGCCAAAATTCCAGAGTCTTTACCTCGCTCAGAGACTAAAACAGCAGATTGAAGCGCAATGATTGAGCTTAAACGACGTTTGCGAACTAGTGAAAATTTCGTGCCAACCCTAGCGTGAAGGCTCGAAACGTAGAGCTCGTAACCATTCTCGGTTACAAGTTCGCCAATTTTTCCGGTAAGTAGCATATCTCCACTAGGAGAGGTGAGGGTAAAATGGCCTTCTTCGTTGGCTATTAACGTGTGTGGGGTATTGTAATGTGCAGCTGGGACGTTAAAAGTGGAAACTTTAATGTTTTCGCCGCCCCAAGCATAAGATTTTAGATTGAGTATGGGTGAATTTAATTTACTAGTATCACTGGAAAAACGTTGAGCGATAATTTTGCCAATAATGGGAAGGTAATTTGGCTCTACATGAATATCTAGATTTAGATAATCTACGGCGGAGCCAATTACTTTCCGGCTTTTGAGTAACTCAATTTCGGTGATGGCGGCCGATTCGCCGCCAAAAATTTCGGTTACATCGCTCATGCCTGGCAGGCCTGGAGATTTCTCCTCAACTTGAATTATGGCGTTAGCTTGGTAAACAGGGGTGGCAAGTAACGCATAACTGATCCCTAGCCCCATAAATATTACAGTAATTACTCCAATAAGAATTTTTCTTTCCCACAGAGTCCCTATAAGCGCAAGTAAATCTATCTCATCATGAGCTGGTTGTTGTCGGGAGGAGTTACTGGATGTATTGACGGTCATAAAATTTAGCACCAAAAATAAAAATTTATATATACTGACCGTGCCCAGTGCACTAAACAGCTATAATTCTTTATGGTTAAAGTTAGCAATGTCAGAGTTAATTGTTTTCTATATCATTTATTCTATCTGTTGCTATGAGTGACGGTAATAGTTGACTTAAAAACCGGTTCCATCGTGTAATTGGCGCCGGAGACACGTACACCACATCACGAATCTCTAATGGGAAGCGATCAGCCAACATAAAGCCAACCGCTGAGCTGGCGTTTAGATGAAAAATTGTTGCGTGATAAACTGGCTGCCCTTTGATGTCATTTGTAATATCGGCGTTGCGAAGAACATATATGCCACGCCCATCAGCCCTGCTTTCGTTAATACCGTTAGCGCTAGCGAGTGCTTCTGCCAAGCTGGTGCCGTTGCGCGACATCGCGACACTTTGCGGGCGATTTACCTCCCCAAGCACAAAGATTTTTTCGGCATCGTTACGGGGAACATGAATTAAATCGCCGTCTTGTAATAAAAGATTCTGCGACCACTGGCCATGTTCATATAAAGAGCGCAATGAAATTTTCTGAGAGGTATTATTGCGCGTAAGGACTATTTTTCCCCAGGATGCGGTTTCAGTTAGCCCTCCTTGTTGCTCAATTGCATCGAGTAGCGTGAGTGGATTATTGGTAATTGGCACTACTCCAGGTCTTAAAACTGAGCCGCTTAAGTAGACCTTCTGATTTTTAAATGACGCAACACGAACGTCAATTTGAGGTTTTTTGATTACTGAGCTTAACCGATTGTCTAACAGTGTTTTTACTTCTCCTGTTGTCAAGCCTGTTACCGCTAGCTCACCTGCATATGGGTAAAATATTGTACCGTTTGCTTTTACTTCGCTACCCCCATCTTCAGCGCCTCGGAAGGAACCAGCCGGAATAGTCAGTTCGGGGTGCTCCCATACCGTAATGGTCAGAACATCGCCTGGCCCTATGCGATACTCATATTTGCTTAGCGCTTCGTTAAGCTCATTGTTGGGTGCTGGCTGAGTCGGGGTTGTACTATTTAAATGGCTGAGCACTGTTGCATTGATAGGTATGTAGGTGATTTTAGTGGTCGCCGGTGAATAATCTTCAGGCGTGTCGTTAAACCACGCGGAATTCCAGCGGCTCATATTGCTGCCCGGTACCACCGTGCAAGCAGACGTCGCCGCGACGCAGGCTAAAATGAGCGAGGTTTTGAATACATTCATGCAGAGTTTCCCTGGCTGCGTATGCGTGATCCGGCCAAAAATGGATGGCCCGTAAAATAATTAAAAGTAGGCTAAGCCGCCTAATGAAAAAAGGCGGTGTACCGTGCAGGACATATTATTGCGCTTAACTATGAAATCTGAAAAGCCCATGCCCAGAAAAAGTGTGTCAATGATACCAGCTTATATAGTTCGCGCCAGCGTATGGCATTTTTCACGCGCGCCGCGGCCCTGTTCCTTGGCGCCTTGGCGTTGCTGCCAATAAAGGCACAAATTGGGCCACAAGCGCAGCAGTTATGGTAGAAAGTGTCGATATAAAGATAAAAATTGCGATAAACAGCACAAGTACAATGTTATTCATCAAACTGTAGTTATTTGCCGTCACAATCCAGCCCCAGAAAATACGCAGAATTCAGCTTAGTAATGGCTAGGGCTAAATAAGGCCTTAAAATCAAGTGCTACATCATGTTGGCTTATAAATTGCTTTAAGCTAAGCGGAGCGAACAAGGCCAAACATAGTCAGTATTGCGCTGCGGCTTATATTAGCGAGGGGATGCTGCAAATGGGCCTAAAGCGGATTAATTACCTAGAATTGGACTTGGTTTTTGCACTGTATTGGCTCAGAATTACGCGCTTGCTTGGGGCATGCGCATTTTTTGGTGCAAAGTGCCTAGGAGCAGCTAAACTTTAACCTCCTTATTACAGTGTATAGCCTCTTGTAGGTATAAATAAAGTTAGAAGTAGCATCTGTAGGGCCTTGCCAAAGGATTGCCCGCGCTCCAGATGAATTAAAACGTGTAAAAGATGAATTCCTAAGCGAGGGAATTGCTGTGAATACTGAAAGAGTGAACTTGATCACCAACCTGCCGCAATCAGGTTTTATCCGTCAGCATCACTCCATGTTGATGGCAGTGCATCAATTAACCGATGTGCTGTTGATTTGGGGTATATTGGCGCTGTTTGTTAGCTTTGGCAATTACGGCTGGGCGGTTTGTTATCAAATTGCTGCCTTTTTAAGTTCAATTTGTTACCACATATTTGCCCATAAAAACGGCCTGTATTTTTCATGGCGCGGGCAGTCACTGTTTACCGAAGTAAGAACCGTTATTACCACGTGGCTGGTGGTGCTGGGTGCATTGTTAACGGTTGTTTTTGTATTTGAATTAAACGAATCCTATGGCGGCGGTGTAATGATTGCCTGGGCGCTGGCCGTGCCGGTAGCAATCAGCTTTTATCGAGTGTCCGCCCGTATTGTGCTTAGGGAAATGCGCCGCACCGGTGTTAACACCCGCCGAGTGGCCATTGTTGGCGCAAAAGAACCCGGCCTAACCTTAGCCAGGAGCATTTTGCAAAGTGCATGGATGGGCTTAGATGTTGCTGGATTTTTTGATAACCGCGTAATTGTGGGTGCTAAGCCATTAGATGGCGAAGACCTGCAAGTGCTTGGCGACATCGAGTTTTTAAAAGACCAGGCTCGCGCAGGCGAGTTCGACGATATTTACATTGCCCTGCCAATGCGTGAAGAAGAAACCATTAAAGATTTGGTGGAATACCTTGCTAACAGTTCCTGCTGTGTTCATATAGTGCCAGACGTATTCACCTTTAAAATGCTCAATGCCCGCAGCCGCGAAATTGGTGGCCTGCCGGTGGTAAGTGTTTACGACACCCCCTTCGATTCATTCGATGCCCTAATCAAGCGCTTAGAAGATGTTGTTTTAAGCTCAATCATCCTCTGCCTAATAGCGGTGCCCATGCTGTTTATTGCGGCCGCTGTTAAATGCACCTCTACAGGCCCGGTAATATTTAAGCAGCGGCGCTACGGTATAAACGGCGAAGAAATCATGGTATGGAAGTTTCGCTCCATGACCACCTGTGACAATGGTGATGTGGTGGTGCAAGCAACCAAGGGCGACTTGCGTATTACAAAATTGGGCGCCTTTTTACGCAAAACCTCTTTAGATGAACTGCCCCAATTTATAAATGTGTTGCAGGGCAAAATGAGTATCGTTGGCCCGCGTCCCCATGCAGTTGCCCATAACGAGCTTTACCGCGACAAAATCAGCGGCTATATGCAGCGGCATTTAGTTAAGCCGGGCATTACCGGTTGGGCGCAGGTAAATGGTTGGCGGGGTGAAACGGATACAATTGAAAAGATGCAAAAGCGAATTGAATTTGATCTGTACTATATTCGGAATTGGTCGATATGGCTCGATCTAAAAATTTTTATGCTTACTTTTTTTCAGGGCTTCATCGGGAAGGGTGCGTATTGATTGCGCCTGCTATCTTTTAACGCTTGCTTTAATGGTTGAAGGTCGGCATTTTTGTGTCTTGGCTCAGGTTTTGGTATTAGATATTAAAATTATATTGCGGACTATTTAAGGCTTTATTTTACGGTGGTCTGCTTTTTAATAGGAGGATTTAATATTTAATTAATAGTCGATAGTGTAGGTTTTTTGTGGTGGGAAAATGGGGAGAAACGGTGTTTTACGGAATGTGGGGTCACTTTTTTCTGAAAAGGTGATAACTCTTTTTCTTGCTTTACTTGTGAATGTGTTATTGGCACGTTATTTGGGAGCGGAAAATTTTGGTAAGGTCGCGCTTTTTCAAAGTATTTTAATGGTGTGTGTGCTTGCTTCTGACGGGGGTACTCGACGAGTAATCCTTACTCAAAAAAAAGATAGTCTGTTAGTAAATCGGGCGGTATTAATTCTTCGGTTGATATTTTCGATATGTATATCCGCAGCGCTAATTATTTTTTATGAAGGCGTCCCCAGCATTCAGCTTGTCGTGATCCTACTTGTCTCACCGCTAGAGATGTATCTCCACCACTATGAGAGGATGATGAAGAATGTTTATTTGGCGAGAAAGAGATTATTGATTTTTATTATATTTTCTTTGTTGAGATGTGGTTTAGTCGTCTTGTATCCTAGCTTGGAAATAATAATGCTTACATTCGTCGCGCAGCAAGCGGTTCTGTGGGCGGTGGTCGGCGTCAAGTATAGGTCGGAGTACAAAATCCCTGTTAAGTACCGTTTGCGTTGGAAAAGAGTTGTTAGCTCGGTAAGGGTAATAGCTTTGCGGGGGGGGTTTTTTTGGCTAAGTATGCTGTCATTGCAGATTGCATTTAGGCTAGATCAGCTGTTGCTTGCTAATATCGTTAGTGTTGAAGCTTCAGGGTTGTATATGGCAGCGAAACGGCTGATGGAGCAGCTCGTGGTGTTAACTACAGTTTTGTCTACGGTAATGATTCCTTTGTTAACCAGATTTAGTATTTCTGAGCGTGAGAAAATGATAGCTGGGATATATGCCGCAGCCTGGCTGTTGGGAGGGTTTTGTTCACTTATCGGCTATTTCATGGCGCCCACTGTCGTCCAGATACTTTACGGTGATGAATATCTGGTTTCCGGGGGGATGTTGGGGGTTATGATGTTGAGTGCGCCTTTTGTTCTGATCGCAAATTTAAGTGGTATATTTTATGCGGTGAATAAAAGTGAAAAGCAAGCATTTTACAGGAACTTCATTACGCTGATTTTTTCGTCAATTTTTATATGGTTTGGTGTGGGCGTCGCTGGACTTCAATTTGCTCCATGGGGGTTTGTTGGGACCTACGTTTTTTCGTCGATTTTATCTGAATTTTGTAATTCTGTGTCGCGAAGAAATCTATATATAAAAGCGCGCTCCCTGAAGATAGTTGTCAATTATAAGTGTTGGTATGCTTATGTTGAAGAGCTTAGAACGATTATGCTTAAGGTTTAAAATATTTTGGAAAAGAGCGATGATTGAAGTCGGATGTGCTGCCTAATATTTAAAGGTGTTATGTGCTAGCAAAGGCTGGCGTATGTTGTGAGTTACGCTAATGGCAAGTGATTTTTAAGTGACTTTCATGTGCCGGCTGCGGAGCTGGATGTTAATTTAGTAACTGCTTAGTGAGTGTATACTTGAGTGGACTTACATGCGGATTTGAATTTCTCGAAAGGCGTACAGTTATATTAGCAGCGTCTTTTTCTGAATTGTTGGAAGCGGTTTCAAGGTGTTAATTTTGTAGTGTTATGGATGAGTTGCTGGTATGAAAATAGCGTATTACCCGCCGTCAAGTAAAGAGAATTTGTTCTCTGAAAACATGATAGGTTGTTTGTCTGAACTGGGTGATGTGTATGAGGTCACGCCCAGGAGGTTGGTGAATTTTATTAAATTTTCCCGTTATGATGTTGCCGTGGTTAATTGGATTGAGAGTAAAGTTATTAAGTCTAATGGTGATTTTTCATTATTTAAGTTTACATTTTTTGTGGCTTGGTTTCATATTCTAAAGTTTTTTTCAAAAAAAATAATTTATGTGAAGCATAATAATTTCCCGCATGGCGTTTCGTCGGTGGATTCTGGTTTGCGAATAGTAAGATATTTTGAATCCCGTAGTGATAAGGTTGTAGTGCTAATCCCTCAGCTTGGTGCAAATTTTGTGCCTCATCCCTTATACTCTGACTTAAGTAATCGAAAGTGTACTAGCCGTGACGCTGCTCCTTATGCTGTTTTTTTTGGGAGGATAGAGAAATATAAAAACTTAGATAAATTGATCAGCGCGTGGCCAGAGTTAATGAGGTTGGTGATTGCAGGGCCGTGCAATAATGCGGTTTACTTGGAGTACTTGCGAAATTTAGGGACGGGAAAAGATATAAATATTATTGGTCGCTACTTGTCCGAGGATGAGGCGTCGGAGTTGGTGGGCGGGGCGTATGTACTTGTAAATCCGGCCTCCGAAGGCAGTGCTATTGTTTCCGGAAGTGCAATGTATGCGTTGTCTATGGGTGTGCCGGTGGTGGGCGTGCACACGCCATTTATGAGTTTCATGGAAGAGTTAGGGTACGGCGTGCCAGTTAATTCGCTGGAAGAAATAGATAGTGATTTTTTGCATGAAGTTAGGAGTGGTAGCGTGCTCATTTCCAGGGGGGCGGTAAATGAAATTTTTGGGCAGAAAATGATAGTTGATCGGTGGAAGGAGGTTATTTATGGGTGACCTGAAATTCTATGGGAAGTTCACTAAAGAATTTGAATTGTAGTCTTAGGGAGAAATGTCTGCAATTTAGTTGTTTTTCTAATTCTAGGGGTGGTGACATATGCTTGGGGAGGATTTGCTTGTAGATAAATGTTATGCGGTGCCTTTCGAGTGTGCAGGTTGATAATAACTATTTGGTTTGGTAAGAGATTTGATGGGGCGACGGTTAAGAGGAGAGTATTGATGGATGGCGAGTTGAGCTGCGTCTCATTTCGCAGGCAGTAGGTATATACCATTAGGCGAGATTACGTTGCTCGAGCAGCTTTGCTGTCTAGGCATCGCTTATGGGGATTTGGTTTTCGTGGAGAGTGGTTGTATTAAGTAATGCAATATGTTGAAGGTGGGGATCTAGGTCTGAAATCAAGCGCGGAGAGTCAGTTATCGGGATTAAATAAGTTTTTTGTGAGAAATTTTTTAGTCAATTAAAATTAAAATCTGTGTTGGTGTATGTGTGTATTGCTCAGATTTATTTTGATTTTCGATTAATAGTTTTAAAGTGCGCTAAGGAAATAAATGTGTCTAAAATGAGTGGTGGCTTGCGAATTATAGCACTTGGATTTTTTTTGCTGCCATTTGAAAATACGTTTCTCGCGCCGAGCTCGGGGTGGCCAGCGGTGTCGCCTGTTATATTTGCGGTTTATTTTATCTTATATGGTCTTTCCAATATAAGATGGATGCATTTAATTTGGATGTTGTTGTTGATCGTAATTTCTTTAATAGGGTACTTTTTTTCGTTGGTTTTTTACGATGGATTTAATAGATACTTTGTTCGGGATGTATTAGGTGCAGTTCCTTCGGTTATGTTAGGGTTTTCTTTTTTGGTGTCATTGTTGAGGGTGAGTTACTGGGGCGGTAAGTTTAGGTATGAGGAATTTTCATACTGCTTGAGAATGTTTTTGGCTGGGTCAATAACCGCACTGTTATTTTCACTTTTTATTTTGGTCGCTGGCCATATGATGCAGAATGAATTGACATTGACTTTACTTGATTTCCTTTTGAAACGAAATAGAGATGTTGAAAGGTTCAGTTTTGTGTTTGCAGAGCCGTCATTCGTCAGTGTGCATTTGTTGGGAGTTATCGTGCCGTTGTGGGTTATGGCTAAGCTCCTTGGTCTAGAAAAAGAAGCGCGCAGACTGATTTGCTTGCTGTTGGTTTATATTTGCCTGTCGCTTTTGTTTGTTTCATCGGCAAGGCTTTACCTGGATATTCTTTATTTGGGTGGGGTTTGGCTTCTATTTAAGGGGCAGACGGTGCGGTGCGCGGATAGCCGAGCTGTTGCTGGGAGCGCTTTAGCTGTCATTTTAGGCTGTATGCTTTTTAATGTTTTTATCGCGCACCCTGAAATTGTGGATTTACTTACGCTAGGGCGAGTAAATATGACAAATGATTTTAGGGCTATAATATCGTCTGATGCGTCGCTCGAGAGTAGATTTTTTAGGGTTGAGGCAGTTTGGGAAGGTTTAAGAAATAATCCAGCTGTATTGTTTTTTGGTGCTGGATTTGGGAACGCAGGTCAATTGGTTGATTCTGGATTTTCAGTGGCTTTTCAGAATTTTAGGTCTGGATTTACGAAGGAGGTCTATGAAATTGCTGCCAAAGGGAGTGGGTCTAATATTTATAATATGTATTTGAAAGTGGTGGCTGAATTCGGCGTTGTTCTCTTAATTGTGGCAGTTATTAAGCTGTATTCGCGAAAAAGTATTTTTCTGTTTTTTGTGCTGGCATGGGTTTATCTGCAGTTTGATTCATATGCCTTTTACGGGTTGTGGATTTATTTAGTTGTTAAAAATATTATTGCGGCTCAGACGGATAGCACAAAGGGGCTAGATGAAGAGGGGCGAAATGAAAATTCTTCATGTTGTGGAACGGTTTGATGATAATTATGGGGGGCCAGCAAAGTCAATAGCGGCTTTGTGTAAAGGGTTGGCTCATTCTGGTGTTAAGTCAGCTGTAATTTCTGTGAATGGTTCTGTAGATAGAAATGAGCTCGCCGAGCTTTATGAAATTCCTTGGAAGAAAGTGGAGCCGCATAAATTAGGAATTGGCTTGTACTCGCCAGCGCTTCGTAGAAAGATGTTTGAAGCCGTGAGTGAAGCCGATATTGTGCATTTGCACTCTGTGTGGACATTTCCAAGCTATTATGCCTTGAAAGCTGCAGTTTTTTACGGAAAGCCACTTGTAATATCGCCTAGATCTTCTTTGATGGCGTCATCTCTTCGAAAATCTAGAATTAAAAAATACATCGCTAAATTAATTTATGTAAAAAAAATGCTAAGGGTGGCAAATGCTGCGATCGTGTCCTCTTCTGAAGAGTGTTTGGATTTAAAAAAAGTCGATGGTTTATTAGCTGTTTATCAAATAGCTAATCCAGTTATTAAATTTAATGTTGATCGGGGCCTCTTGCGAAATGAATTTCGTACGAAGCTCGGTTTATCAAATTCGGTTAAAATACTTGGGTTTGTGGGAAGGCTGGACAAAAGGAAAAATATAAGAGAATTGGTTGCCCTTGCAAATAAAGTTGCTAGCCGTGCTGATGATTTATATCTTTTAATTGCCGGCCCTGTGTGTGATGAAAAATATTATAAAGATATATTGTATGATGTTGAAAAATGTAGTTTGAGGGAAAGATTTCGTTACCTTGGGATGTTGGATTTGGACGAATTGAGTAAGTTTTATTCAGGCATTGATCTCTTTGTATCTCTTAGTGAATTTGAAAATTTTGGCATGTCAATTGCTGAGTCTATGGCATACGGCACCCCTGTTTTTGTGTCAGAGGGCTGCCCCTGGCAGGAGCTGAAAGAGCTAGGTATTGGTTGGTGGGGGGTGTGTTCAGAGGCCTCCTTGGTGAATGCTATCAATAGTGATTTAGAAGGGGTCAGTGGGGTTGTTTCCAATTACATTGATGAACGGTACGGCCCCAATAAGCTAGGGGCTTTGGTGCATGACGTATATAAACGATGTTTGAATTATTGAGGGTTTTGATGTGAAGCGTGCGTTGATAACAGGCGTTACTGGTCAAGATGGGTCATATTTGGCTGAGTTCTTGTTGGGTAAAGGGTATGAAGTCCATGGTATTAAGCGCCGGGCATCTTCTTTTAATACTGAGCGTGTAGATCATATTTACCAAGATCCTCACTCAGATAATAAGAATTTTATTCTCCACTATGGTGACTTGTCAGATTCTTCAAATTTGACGCGCATATTGCAAGAAGTGCAACCAGATGAAGTTTATAACCTTGGCGCACAATCGCATGTGGCCGTCTCCTTTGAAAGCCCTGAGTACACGGCCGATGTTGATGCGCTTGGCACCTTGCGTATTTTGGAGGCCATACGCTTATTGGGCTTAGAAAAGAAAACGCGTTTTTACCAAGCGTCTACGTCGGAGCTGTACGGTGAAGTGCAAGAGATCCCTCAGAAGGAGACAACACCTTTTTATCCCCGCTCGCCGTATGCTGCAGCCAAGCTTTACGCTTATTGGATTACGGTAAATTACCGTGAATCTTATGGCATGTATGCCTGTAATGGAATTTTGTTTAACCATGAATCTCCTCGTCGTGGCGAAACTTTTGTAACCCGTAAAATTACTCGAGGTATTGCCAATATTGCCCAAGGTTTAGACGAATGCTTGTACCTAGGTAATATGGATGCCCTGCGTGATTGGGGCCACGCAAAAGACTATGTTCGTATGCAATGGATGATGTTGCAACAAGACGTGGCGGAAGATTTTGTTATTGCAACGGGTAAGCAAATCTCTGTTCGAGAATTTGTTCGTATGTCTGCTAAAGAAGCTGGTATTGAATTAGAGTTTGCGGGCAGTGGCGTTGATGAAACGGCTAAGGTACTTAGTGTTAATTCTGAACTTGCACCAGGTGTTAATATTGGCGATGTGATAGTTCGAGTCGATACTCGTTATTTCCGCCCAGCAGAAGTTGAAACCTTGTTAGGTGACCCGAGTAAAGCAAAAGAGAAGCTCGGTTGGGTGCCAGAAATTACGGTTGAAGAAATGTGCGCGGAGATGGTTGCGTCGGACTTGGATAAAGCGAAACGTCATGCTTTATTGAAGGATCACGGTTTCGATGTTTCTGTTGCTCGTGAAAACTAAGGAAGGTTGTAATTAATGAAGCGTGTATTTGTTGCTGGCCATCGCGGCATGGTTGGTTCTGCTATTGTTCGGCGCTTAGAGCGCTTGGGTGGTTATGAAATAATAACTGCGGGCCGAGACTCCTTAGATCTGATTAATCAGCAGATGGTCGCGGATTTTTTTGCAGAACAGCAAGTCGATGAAGTTTACTTAGCAGCAGCAAAAGTGGGTGGTATTGTGGCAAACAATACCTATCCTGCGGACTTTATTTACGAAAATTTAATGATTGAGTGCAATATTATTCACTCAGCATTTAAGTCCGGAGTGGAGCGATTATTGTTTTTGGGTTCATCTTGTATTTATCCAAAGTTGGCGGAGCAGCCTATGCAGGAGACTGCACTGTTAACTGCTACTTTAGAACCAACGAATGAACCCTATGCTATAGCGAAGATAGCAGGTATTAAGCTTTGTGAATCGTATAATCGCCAATACGGCGTCGATTACCGTAGTGTAATGCCAACCAACCTTTACGGGGAAAATGATAATTTTCATCCTCAAAATAGCCATGTTATACCGGCAATGATGCGTCGTTTTCATGAGGCTGCGCAGAGTAATGCGCCGGAGGTTGTGGTTTGGGGTACCGGTTCGCCAATGCGAGAATTTTTGCATGTTGATGACATGGCAGAAGCCTCAGTTTTCGTTATGAATCTTGATCAACAAACGTACGGCGAGAATACTCAGGCAATGTTGTCACATATAAACGTTGGCACAGGGATTGATTGTACTATTGCGGAATTGGCGCACACCTTGGCTAAAGTAGTTGGTTTTGAGGGGCGTGTTGTTTTCGATACGAGCAAGCCGGATGGCGCGCCGCGTAAACTGATGGATGTTGCGCGGCTTAAGAGTATGGGTTGGCAGGCTCAGATTAGTCTCGAAGCCGGTTTGAAATCTACCTACGATTGGTTCCTGCAAAATCAAGCCGATATCCGTGTATGATTGATTGGCTTGCTGATGATATTTTTGGGCAGGGTGTTGCCTCTTTGCCGCTAGTATCAATAGATCTGCTAGTTAAAGACGCAGTCTCCGAGCGTTATTTATTAGGCTGGCGGTGTAATCGACCTGCCGCAGACCACTGGTTTGTACCGGGTGGCAGGGTACGTAAAAATGAACGCTTGGATGATGCTTTTTCACGGTTAAGCGAGTTTGAGCTGGGAGTTGACTTACATCGATCGGCAGCTCAGTGGCGCGGAGTGTATCAGCATTTTTACGATGATTATGTATTTGGTGAGGGAGTGTCTACTCACTATATCGTCTTAGCATATGAAGTGATAGTAGATTTGAGTAGGCTCGTTTTACCAACGGAGCAGCATAGTAAATATCGGTGGATGACTAGGGAAGAAATTACAGAGTCTACATTGGTGCATCAATACAGTAAGGATTATTTTCAATGAGCGTAAAGTTTCAAACGGTAGTAATGGCTGGTGGCAGTGGAAGTCGATTATGGCCATCTAGCCGAGCTTTGTTCCCAAAGCAGTTTTTGTCTGTAGCGGGCAAGGATACAATGTTGCAGGCGACATTTTCACGTGTAATGGGGTTGTTAAATTCTAGCACTTCAGTGATTTGTAATGAAGAGCATCGCTTTATTGTGGCTCAGCAAGCTCAGGAGCTTAAGTTCGGTCTAGCCTCGATTATATTAGAGCCAGTGGGCAGAAACACTGCCCCAGCAATTGCGCTCGCTGCCTTTGATGCGATGGAATCTAATCCTAGTGTAGCTCCGTTGTTATTGGTAATGGCTGCTGACCACGTAATAGAGGATGTTGCTGCATTTCATGCTGCAGTCGAGGTTGCTAAAGTACAGGCGGAGGCGGGTAGGGTAGTAACCTTTGGTATTGTACCGGAGTCTGCCCATACTGGTTATGGTTATATTCAGCGTGGCGCAGGATCTGGTGCTAGTGCGTATGCAGTTTCTCGATTTGTAGAGAAGCCAGATGCAGACACGGCGCAGGCTTATTTAGATGACGGCAGCTATTATTGGAATAGCGGCATGTTTTTGTTTGCTGCGGATGTGTATTTAGATGAGTTAAAGGCTTTTCGGCCTGATATTTATGCGGCTTGTGAAGAGGCTTTTGCGAATCGTCAGCGCGATAAAGACTTTTTACGTATCGATGCTGAGGCCTTTATGGCTTGTCCCGACGAGTCGATTGATTATGCGGTAATGGAAAAAACTGACAAGGCCGTGGTGGTGCCACTTGCGGCGGGCTGGAGTGATGTGGGGGCTTGGTCTTCGCTTTGGGAGATTGGCGAGCAAGATGCCGCAGGCAATGTGAGTAGTGGCGATGTACTTAGCTACAATACAACAAATTCTTATATTCGCGCTGAGCACCGCCTAGTCGCGACAGTGGGTTTAGAGAATGTGGTGGTGGTAGAGACCAACGATGCGGTTTTGGTGGCAGCTAAAGATCAAGTGCAAGATGTGAAGAAAATTGTTGAGGCCTTAAAAGCGCAGAATCGCAGTGAGCTTTCTCAGCATCGCCATGTGTACCGGCCGTGGGGTGTTTATGACTCCATCGACAATGGTGAGCGCTATCAGGTTAAGCGCATTACCGTAAAGCCCGGTGCGAAATTGTCGGTGCAAATGCATCACCACCGCGCCGAGCATTGGATTGTGGTATCGGGTACCGCCAAAGTGACCAATGGCGATAAAGAAATTCTGCTGACTGAAAACCAGTCGACTTATATTCCGGTTGGTGTTGTGCATGCCTTGGAGAATCCTGGGGTGATACCGCTGGAATTAATTGAAGTGCAGTCGGGCTCGTATTTGGGTGAAGACGATATAGTGCGTTTTGAAGACCGATATGGGCGAGCGTAAATCCTAGTGAAAATACTTGTTGTTGGATTGAATTATTCTCCAGAGTTAACGGGTATTGGTAAGTATACGGGGGAAATGGCTGAGTGGTTTGCTGCGCAAGGGCACGAAGTCCGGGTGGTTACCGCTCCTCCGTATTATCCTCAATGGGTAGTGCAAAAACCGTATAAAAGCTATGCGTACAAAATGGAGCTAATAAACGGCGTTGTTGTTTATAGGTGCCCAATTTTTGTCCCAAAAAATATCACTACTTTGACTCGTCTTATACACTTAATTAGTTTTGCTTTGTCTTCCTTTCCTTTACTGCTGCGCCAATTATTTTGGCGGCCAGATATTGTTATTAACCCGGTTCCTTCTTTGTTTTCATCGCCAATGTGTGCGTTGGTTTCGCGATTATGTGGTGCAAAAAGTATCTTACATATTCAGGATTATGAAATTGATGCCATGTTCGGCTTAGGTATGGCTAACGAAGGTTTTGTCGGAAAGGTCGCAAGAGTTTTTGAACGTTTAGTTTTACGAAGTTTTGATCGAGTGTCTACTATATCTCTGTCAATGATGAATAAAGCTCGGCAAAAAACGGTGGATGAAGATAAACTAATTTTCTTTCCAAACTGGTCAGATACCTCATTTTTTAAGGGTGCGGTTTGCTCTGAGGCGTTGCGGAATAGCTTGGCTGTGCCGGCGGGTAACAAGATGATCTTGTACTCTGGAAATGTTGGAGATAAGCAAGGTTTAGAGCAAGTTGTTGAAGCGGCGGAATACTTCAAAGATCAGCCCTACTATTTTGTTATAGTCGGTGATGGCTCGGGGAAGGAGAAATTAAAATCCTTAGTACTGGAGCGTAGTTTACAAAATATAGGCTTCTCCCCGTTGCTTGCTTTAGAACAGCTGCCTACTTTGCTAGCTAGTGCTGATTGCCATTTAGTGATTCAGAAAAAGGGTGTTGCAGATGCTGTATTACCCTCAAAACTAACAAATATCATGGCCGTTGGCGGGAATGCTGTAATTACCGCAGAGGCAGATACTGAGCTTGGGTTATTGTGCAAAAACTATGTAGGTATTGCTGAGCTGGTCGAGCCCGAGAATGTAGAGGCGTTAACCTGGGGTATTAAAAATGTTCTGGCGATGGATAGCCCAAATCAAGTAGCTATTGCTTATGCGCGCGATAATATCGATGCCGATAAAGTGCTGAATGATTTTGAGTGTGAGTTGAAAGCTTTGTTGTAATTAGCGTTTTAGTTAAAGCACTCATTAATGTTTTTTGGCGCTTCTCGCACGGCAGAATGTCGAGATAGATAGGTTTATAAAGTTTGAGTGTACAGGGGCATTTATGAAGGTCACGGTTTTTGGGATTGGTTATGTCGGATTGGTTCAAGCAGCTGTACTGGCTGGCGTAGGCCATGAAGTTGTATGTGTGGATGTAAATGCTGAACGTGTAGAAAACCTTAAAAAAGGCCTGATTCCAATTTACGAACCAGGTTTGACGCCGTTAGTGAAGAGCAATTACGAGGCAGGTCGTTTGCAATTCACCACCGATGCCGCCCACGGTGTTCAGCATGGTCGTATTCAGTTTATTGCGGTGGGTACGCCGCCAGACGAAGATGGCTCTGCCGATTTACAGTATGTGTTGGCGGTGGCAAAGACCATTGCGACGTATATGGAATCGCCCAAGATTATTGTGGATAAATCGACTGTGCCGGTGGGGACTGCGGATAAGGTGAGCGCCTGTGTTGCTGCGGTGTTGGCGGAGCGTGGGGTTGAGCTGGGTTTTGATGTGGTGTCTAACCCCGAGTTTTTGAAAGAGGGCGCGGCTGTGGCCGATTGCCAGCGGCCAGACCGGATTGTGATTGGTACTGATAGCCCCGCAGTAGAAGAAAAAATGCGGGAGTTGTATGCGCCATTTAACCGCAACCATGAGCGCATGATTGTGATGGATGTGCGCTCAGCAGAGCTAACCAAGTACGCCGCCAATTGCATGCTGGCGACTAAAATCAGCTTTATGAACGAGATGGCGAACCTGGCGGAATTGTTGGGTGCCGATATTGAAAAGGTACGGCAGGGCATTGGTTCTGACCCGCGTATTGGTTACCACTTTATTTATCCCGGCTGTGGTTACGGCGGGTCTTGCTTTCCTAAAGACGTGCAAGCCTTGGTTAAAACCGCCGAGAAAGTGGGTTATGTACCGGCCTTGTTGAAGTCGGTAGAGCAAGTGAACTACCGCCAAAAAGATAAATTGTTTGCGCATGTGCAGGCTTATTTTAACGGTGATTTGGCGGGTAAGCGAATTGCCGTGTGGGGTTTGTCGTTTAAGCCAAACACCGACGACATGCGCGATGCGCCAAGCCGCGTGCTAATGGAAAAATTGTGGGCCGCTGGTGCTGTGGTGCAGGCCTTTGACCCCGAGGCGATGAATGAGGCACAGCGCATTTATGGCACTCGCGCCGATTTAAGTTTAATGGGCACCAAAGAAGCCGCCTTGCGTGGCGCCGATGCCTTAGTGGTGTGTACCGAATGGAACGCGTTTAAAGCACCGGATTTTGATGTTGTTAAAGAGCACTTGAAACACCCCGTTATTATCGATGGCCGCAATTTGTATGAGCCAGATATGCTTGAGGCTTATGGTATAGCTTATTACGGAATTGGGCGTGGGCGGAGTGTGGCTGGCTTGAATTATTAGCTTTTAAACGACGATGCTTAGGTCGGGTGAGGTTTTTTATGAATGAAAAAAATTATATTTTTATTGTGGGTATGCCGAGGTCGGGAACTACACTTTTGAGTGCAACCCTTGGTAGGAATTTTGACGCCGCCTGTGGTCCGGAGACTCAATTTTTTAATAAGTTTTCTCCAGTGCGTCGAATGATGAGTGTTTTTGATCCGGTATGGCCAAATATGGCAGTGAGAAATTTAAATGATATAACATTGTCTGAGCAAAATGTTGCTGGCTTGTATGGCAGTTCGTATGAGAGCATTTATAGTTATTTGAAGTCAGCTCCAAAGAATACAAAATCGATGTTTGACGCCTTAGTTGGAATCGAGAAATTTCCTGGTAAAAATTATTTTATTGAAAAAACTCCGAATCATATTTTGCATGTAAATCAGATTCGGGCGGTATTTCCAAATTGCAAGTTTATACGAATTGTTAGAGATCCTCGTGGCTCATCAGTTTCAATGAGGAAGCTGCCCTGGTGTAGTCAGTCGGCATTGAGTAACTCTGCCTTAATTGAGAAGTGGTATCGGAAGAGCAAAGATTATTTTTCAAGTCGATATAATGATTTTTACACTTTGAAATATGAGTCTTGGATGGAGAGTCCAGAGTATTATGTTAGAGAAGTTTGTGATTTCGTAGGGATGAGTTATAACCCCGGCATGCTTTTATCTGCAGATTCCGATTTGCAAGTTATAACGGAAAACGAGCCATGGAAGAATCAAGTAGCGGCTGAATACGATGTTTCTATGATTGATAATTGGAAGGCGGTGATAGGGGCTTGCGAGGCTAAAAAAATACTAGAGGTATGTCGGGATTTTGCGCGCGACTTCGAATACTCTTAATAATAATTTTTCCTTTGCAAAGATTCTCGTTATTTTGGGGCCTAGTTTATTGGAGGGATGGTAGTGTTTGGGATATATCGAACGATGTTGGCTATTTGGGTGATGATTTTTCATTTGCTTGATTTTCCTGTTATCGGGAAGTTTGCTGTATTTGCTTTTTTTGTGTTAAGTGGTTTTTTGATGACAATGATAATGCATGAAACCTATGGTTACGGGTTTCAGGGCTTAAAAAATTATGTCGCAAATAGATTTCTTAGACTATATCCAATGTATTGGGCTGTCGCAATTTTTACCGTTTTTGTTATCTATTTTGTCTCAGAAGAGTATGCGTTTATGTATAAGGCTGCGCTTCAAATACCGAATGATTTTTACGGGGTAATGACTAATGTGACAATGATTTTTCCTGCGCTTTTCCCGTGGGATGTGGTGCCTAGGTTGTCTCCGCCGACATGGGCCCTTACGGTTGAAATATTTTTTTATATCCTAATAGCGGTTGGCGTGTCTAAAACTAAAAGATCAACAGAAATCTGGGTCGGCTTGAGTGCTCTTTATTACATTGGAAGCTACGGATTCGGCCTGAACGAGTCTCATCGGTATGGCTCTGTATTTGGAGCGTCACTTCCATTTTCAGTTGGTGCAGCGGCGTATCATTACAAAAATGAAATTTATCGAATTATTGCGTCAACGTGCTTTGCATCTTCGTCTTTCGTGATGGCCTTATACATATTAAATGCGCTAATATGTGCAATTTTGGAATATTATGGGATAAAGTATAGTAACTATCTCGTGGAGATAGGTAAATATTTCAATATTCTGTTGTCAGTTTTTTTGTTGAATTTGTTGTTTTTTAAAGGGTTTAGTTTTGTCAATAAAAAAGTCGATAATTTTATCGGTGACTTTAGTTATCCAATTTATCTTTGTCACTGGCAGTGTGGCTTAGTGGCATCTTTTCTGATCTATGGCTCAGCATTAGATCAGACGCGTGGATTAAGTTTAGATTGGCTCGTTTTGGTTGCAATTATGACGCTAGGTGTCTCATTATTCTTTATATACATGATTGATAAAAAGGTTTCAAAACTGAGGGATAGAATTAAATTGAGGGGTTGAAGTAAGTAATGGGTACGAGGCAACGCAATGCAATGGTAAATCTGGAGTTACCCTAGCGCTCGACCGCAACAGATGACATATACCAAGGTTTTCCTCTTCAAGCGTTAGTTATTCCCCTGTGTCTTGCATTACCATAAGGCTTTTTACAGTGGATGTTGTTGTATGAAAACAATTCTTGTTACCGGCGGTGCTGGGTATATTGGCAGTCACACGGTTGTGGAGCTGCTTAAGGCCGGTTATGGGGTGGTGATTGTTGATAATTTGGTGAATAGCAATTTGGCTGTGCTGCCACGCATTGAGGCAATTTGTGGCAAGGCCCCGGTGTTTGTGAATGCCGATGTTCGCGATACCAGTGCCATGGCTGCGGTGTTTGCTGCGCACGCGATTGACGCGGTGATTCATTTTGCCGGTTTGAAGGCTGTGGGCGAGAGTGTTGAGCAGCCCATTCGGTATTACGAGAATAATGTGCACGGCACTATGGTCTTGTGTCAGGCAATGGCGGACGCTGGGGTGTTTAAACTGGTATTTAGCTCCTCTGCCACGGTGTACGGGCCAGATGCCCCCGTGCCCTATGTTGAAACGATGGCGCTGGGCCAGCCGTCTAGCCCTTATGGCGCGTCTAAGGCGATGGCTGAGCGGATTTTGGCTGATTTGTGTGTGTCGGATTCGCGCTGGGCAATTGCGGCGCTGCGGTATTTTAATCCGATTGGTGCCCATGAATCGGGCTTGATTGGCGAGGACCCCAAGGGCATCCCCAATAATTTAATGCCGTTTATTGCCCGAGTTGCGGTTGGCAAATTAGCTGAGCTGGCGATATTTGGCGATGATTACGACACCCCCGACGGCACCTGCCAACGTGATTATTTGCATGTGGTGGATTTGGCCGAGGGCCACTGCCAGTCACTGTTGGCGCTTGAAAAGCCGGGTTTGCACGCCTTTAACTTAGGCACCGGCCAAGGTGTGTCGGTGTTGGATATGGTAAAGGCGTTTGAGGCTGTCACTGGTCAACCCGTGCCGTATAAAATCGCACCCCGCCGCAGTGGTGATTTACCCGCGTTCTGGGCCAATGCCGATAAAGCCAAGCAGGAGCTGGATTGGGTTGCTGGCCGTAGTCTAGAGCAAATGATGGCCGACACCTGGCGTTGGCAGAGTGGCAACCCAGATGGCTTTGCACAAGAGTGATGCTGGACGACTATTCGGTGTTAAACCTGCGGAGGCAGGCTTTTAGGAAATGCTCCCGCTCGCTTACGTTGTCGGTCTTGTGCCAAGGCATGACAAACTCCTTATCGTTGTGGGATAAGAAGTGTTACCTATGTGACCGGGCTAATCTGTAACCTATGTGACCGGTCTGTACCCTTAATTTGTAGTCATACCCCTGTGCCGCATTAAGTCATCCCTGTGGAAGCAGGGATCCATATGAACACAGCGAATACTTGGTGGGGCAGCGTTTAAGCCCGAACTCCGTTGCAGCAATAGACTCCTGCCTCCGCAGGAGTGACTAATATATAGAGGGAGGCCTAACCCCCGAAGTCATACCTGCGCAGGCAGGGATCCATATGAACGCAGTGAATGCTTTGTGGTGGCTGCGTGAATTCCGCACTTCGTGGCTGAGATGGACCCCCTGCCTTCGCAGGAGTGACTAATATAGTGAGGCCTAACCCCCCGAAGTCATACCTGCGGCGGCAGGGGCGGGTATCCAAGTAGCTGTTAAGAGCTCAGCGCCGTTATGGCTTTGCGTGCAAATCGCAAAATATCATTGAAGTAGGCTTTGCCGATGATGTCCTGCACTATCTGACTGTCTACATTGAGGTAGTCGTGAACAAGGACGTTCCGCAGTCCAACAATTTTGCGCCAGTTGTCGGATTTTTCAATTAGGCCTTGGTCTGCAAGATTGTTAAAGGAGGTGAGTGCTTCGCTGGGTGTTATGTGACTAGTGGCCTTAGTCCAATGCTTGGCTAGGCCAATCGCACTTTCTATAAGTATTTGTAGTGTTCGTTCGGCAGCGTGTTGTTCCAGCCGGCTAAAGTTTCGGGTAGCCAATATGTCTTTCAGTGATTTTAAGTCGTATTCGCACTGGTCTATGTGTTCAGCGAGTGCTGATAGGTAGGCAGAGTTCGAGGCGCTCATAAATTTTTTGCGTGTGTTTAGTGTTTATGCACGTTGCCGCTGATGGTAGGCAAAGTCAAGTTCCCAGCGTGACATGATGCGCGCTTCTTGGTGCATGCGATGCGCGGGTGATAGGTCTAGTAATAATTTGCCTTCAATGAGGATGTTCCATGCTAAGGGAATAGGCGCGGTGGCGAGGTCAACAATGCTGAGCGTACCTTCTGGGAGTGATAATTGTGTGTGCCAGTCTAGCGCGAGTAGCTCTGGGCGGAGTCGGCGTTCTAGAGGGTCTTTTTCCCAGTTGCTGAATGCAACAGCAAGGTCATAATCGCTGTGGTCATGATGGTCTTGTCTGGCTCGTGAACCATAAAGCCACAGCGCAGCGATATTGTCGGTGTGTTGTGCGACATGAATAATTTTTTTGCTGAGTGTGTCCATTGCAGTAGTATCGGGGGGAGTGGCTTGTCGTGCAAGTAGGCACTATTAAATGCTTTGGTGGTAGCATTCAACTCCGCACTTCGTGGCTGAGATGGACCCCCTGCCTTCGCAGGGGCAGAGTCCGGCTTCGCAGGAGCGACGAGTAATTAAATTTACCGTATTTGTCGTCATACCCTCGTAGGGTCGACGAATGATTAATTTTGCTGTCATCCCTGCGCAGGCAGGGATCCATATGAGCGCAGCGAATGTTTTGTGGTGGCTGCGTGAATTCCGCACTTCGTGGCTGAGATGGACTCCTGCCTCCGCAGGAGTGACTAATATATATAGTGAGGCCTAACCCCCCCCCCGAAGTCATACCTGCGCAGGCAGGTATCCATGTGCCCAGGCTAAAGTGTAACCCCTCTGACCAGTCGTACAGCGCAGCGAATGCTTTTGCGCTGTTAAAGCTTATTTAGGCTTTTATCTTTCTCCAGCTGATAGCTTTGCAGGTCTTCCGCAAGTAGCAAGTTCCCCTGATAGTGTTCGCGGGCTTCTTTGTAGAGGTCTTTTACGGTGTGCTGGGCTTTGTGTTTGTTTTTAGATGAATGGCCACTGCGATAGCGTTGACTGAAGTGGGTGAGTATGAGGTGGGGGAGCCCAGTGTTGGTGGCGGTTTTGGCAACCATGGCGGCGGTGCTGTGCATATATTTGGGGCCGACTTTGGCGAAGACGTCTTCGGTGAAGGTGGCTTCGTGAATGAGTAAGTCGCTGTCTAGCAGTGCTTTATGCAGTAGGTCGGGTTGGTCGTTGTCGCCGCCAACGATTATTTTGCGGGCCGGCCAGGCGGGGGTGCAGACCTCGCTGGCGCGAAGTATGTTGCCGCTGGGCAGTGTTACATCGTCACCTTGTTGTAATTGGTGCCACAGTGGGCCGCGGGGTACGCCAAGGTCATCGAGCTTGGTTTCGTTGATGTGGGTTGGGGGTATTTCGGTAATCTGGTACGCGAAACAGGGAACCCGATGTGACATTTCGACGGCGCTAACTTCGATGGCGCCGTCGTTGTAATAAAAGTCTGGCTGGTCGCTGCGCACAAAATTTAGGGGAAAGCGCATATTGTGGACGTCGGTAAGGGCAAAGGTATTGCGAACGTATTGCTCTATGCCGTCTGGGGCGCAGACCGTGAGTGGCTCGGTGCGGCCGCTCATATTGGCGCTGGCAATAAGGCCAGGTAATCCGTAGCAGTGGTCACCGTGAACGTGGGTGATAAAGATGGCTTTGAGTTTGGCGCTGGAGTGGTGACTATGCAATAGGCGGTGCTGGGTGCCTTCGCCACAGTCGATTAAATACCAGTCGCGGTTGTCGTCTATGTTCAGCGCTAGGGCGGTGACGTTGCGTTGCGCCGTTGGCGTGCCGGCGCTGGTGCCTAAAAAAGTAAAACGCATAAATTCGGTTTTGTTACTCCGTGTGGGCGTTCATTGTGAGCTATTTGCCTTGGCGTTGCTCGAGTATTTGCAGAGTGTTGGGCGATGGCTGGGCCTCGAGCATTGCCGTAATGCTGTCGATGAGATTGCTGGCCATAAAGTCGGTGTCACGTATCATTGGGTCTAATTGCCGGTTTTTACGCACCCGCGCGTGGTCAGAGATGCCGTGAAAAGCGAGAACATTCATCATGAGAATGCGTTGCTGGCCTACTTCCGGTGGCAGATGAGTTAGCTGCTTGGCGGCCAATTGGGCCAGTTTGGTTTCTCTGGGTATTTGCAATGGGTGTGCCTGAGGCAGGCTGTAGCCCAAAGTATTGCTGGCAATAAGCTCTGCGCTAATGTGTATATAGGCCTCGCCCCCGTCGGGGTCGGTGAGTTTGTCTAGGAGCGGTTCTACGATGGCGGTGGCCAGTAAGCGAGCCACGGGCTGGGTGGTGGCGAGTAAGGCGTCGATTAAATCGGCGCGCTTAGCGGCTACGCTGGGGCTGTGTTTATCAAAAATAGCCTGTAGCAGGCCGGTTTTGTTGCCAAAATGGTATTGCACGGCGTTGCGGTTGTTTTGGTTGGCTTCGCGGGTGATGGTATTGACCGACACCGCCTCAAAGCCTTGTTCAGCAAATAAGAGTTCGGCGGTGCGAATAAGTGCTTCGCGGGTGCGCACGCTGCGGCTGTCTTTTATGGTGCTCACATTCATGGTGTTACCACTGTGTTTTGTTGGTCTGAATTATTCTAAGTTGTTGGTTATCTTAACAAAAAATCGAACCATATAAACCGTGTTAGAGGCAATGTTACGGTTTAAAGCCCTGCGCTTCCCTGCATAAACTTACTATTAGCATAGACCGTAATCGTCAATTTGCTGCGCCATTTGGGTGAGGCGGCGGCCGGATCTTTGTATTAATGTTGCAGCTGCTGACTCAGTTGGGTTGGCCTATGACAATAATGACAGGGGAAGGGATTAGCGATGAAGTTTGCCTACCACCACAGTATGTGCCCGCAGGAGCAGTATGCGCCCCTGACCTTAGAAGCCGAGCGGCTGGGCTTTGATACCATTACCATGCCCGACAGCATTTGCTATCCGAAAGAGGCGAGTTCCAAATATCCCTACAACGCTGACGGCAGCCGCGAGTTCTTAGACGGGGTGCCATTTATGGAGCCGTTTTTACTTACGGCGCATTTGGCGGCATTGACCAGCACTATTCGATTTTCTACCTCGGTGCATAAGTTGGCAGTGCACGAGCCAGCCTTAATTGCTAAGTCTTTGTCGACACTGGCGGTGTTGAGCGGCAATCGCTTTACCTACGGCGTGGGTATTAGCCCGTGGGCAGAAGATTTTGAAGTGACTAATGTCGCGTGGGAAAAACGTGGCAAGCGCATGGACGAAATGATTGAGATCATCAATGGCCTGATGAGTGGGGAATACTTTGGCTATAAGGGGGATATGTTCGAGCTGCCCGCCATAAAGCTTTGCCCGGTACCTACTGTGCGCCCGCCGATACTGGTCGGCGGCCACTCCATTCCAGCATTGCGCCGCGCCGCGCGATTAGGCGATGGCTGGATTGCGGCCGGTGGCGAGCTTGAGTCTATTAAGGAAATGATCGATAAAATTAACGGCTTTCGCAAAGAGTACGGTCGCGATCACCTGCCTTTTGAGTTTCAAGCAATGACGGCGGAAGCCTATAGCGCCGACGGCATAAAGCGTCTTGAAGACATTGGTGTAGATGAAGTGCTGGTTGCGTTCCGTGATGTCTATGCCTCTGAAGCAGATGATAAAACCGTTGAAGAGAAAATAGGCATGATGGCTTGGTACGCAAATGAGGTTATTGCTAAGTCTAAGTAGCGAAATGCTTGAGGGCGGTGGGGGTGAAGTATGAATTCACTTCGTTGCTGAGATGGGCCCCTGCCTTCGCAGGGGCGACGTATTTTGATCCGAGCGTCATCCCTGCGCAGGCAGGGGGCCATGTGACCGGTTTGTACCAATTTGCTGTCATCCCTGCGGAGGCAGGGATCCATGTGAGCGCAGCGAATGTCTGTGGTGGAAGCGTTAACTTTGCGCTCCGTTGCTTAGATGGACCCCTGCCTCCGCAGGGGTGACTGAAAGCTCAACTTCATAATTTTATTTTGTCATCCCTGCGTAGGCAGGGATCCATGTGAGCGTTAGCGAATGCTCCCTGAAGTAATGCTCAAATCCCTACGCCGATGGGCCTTTCAATACGGCAATAAGTCTAAACAAATATTCCGCTTTGGCCTCGCGCTCTTCAAAGGGGCACATCAATAGGTTTTTGGCCATGCCATTAACGAGGTCAAAGGCGATGCTGGTGATGTCGCTGGCGCTGATGTCGTTGCGCACGTGGCCGCTGGTCTGCATATTGGCGATCATTACCGCCATCAATTCCCGAAACTGGTTGTTTTTGTCGCGTTCGGCTTCAAGGCTGTCTTTGTGGGTGAGGGCGAAGGTGTGCAAGTTTAGACGAACCCGCCATTCTAGGTCGGATTCCTCATCGAGCGGCAAACCAGCTTTAATAACGGGCACAAACGAGTCGATATTGGGGCTTTCGTAGGCGATGGCTTCTTGCATTCGCAGGTCGATCCGTTGATCTGCCCAGCGGAAGGCGGCGATGACGATTTCTTCTTTGCTACTGAAATAATGGGACAGCACACCAATGGAGCAGCTTAGCTCCTTAGCTAAGGCCCTTGTAGTAAGCGCTTCTAAGCCCTTGTTGGCAATGAGTTTTGCAGCGGCGCCAGCGACTTCTGCGCGGCGGATATCGTGGTCTACTTTCCTCAATTGGTAACCCTTATTATCTGGCGTTAGCCGATGGCGATGAATATGACAGGGATAATATACCGAATATGACGAATATTTCATATCGGACGCTTGATATGTATGTGGCTCGAGCCTATGATTGATCGCAAATAACATCACGATAATCCCCCTTCGGAGGGCTGAATATGACTGCGGCAGTAAACCCAAGCTATAAAGAATGCAAAAATAACGAGAAACTGGACCATATTCCGGGTTCTTTCGGCTTACCTATTATTGGCCAGACATTTCAGTTGGTGAAGGACTTGTATGGCACCATTGATCGCCAGTATCAACAATACGGCAATGTTAGCCGCTTCGGCTTGGCGGGTTTCCGCGGCGCACTGTTGATTGGGCCGGATCTTTATAAAGAAATAATGCTCGACAGGGATAAAAACTTCTCTGCTGAAATGGGCTATATGGGCTCGTTGGGGCGCTTCTATAAAGGCGCACTGCTGCTTCGCGATCATGAAGAGCACCGTTTTCAGCGTCGTATGATGCAGTCGGCATTTAAGAATGATGCTATGAAAGGCTACATTGGCACTATGGGGCCGATGATTGCCGAAGGCATTGGCGGATGGGGCGAGCAGGGCGAATTATTATTTTTCCCGGCTATTAAGCAAATTTTGCTCGATGTTGCAGCGCAGATTTTTGTTGGCTTAGATGAAAGCGACGAGCGTGCCGCTAAGCTCAATAAAGCGTTCCTCGATATCGCCAATGGTTTGATGGGCATTGTTACCAAAGAGTTGCCGGGTACCAGACACCGCAAAGGCAAAATTGGCGAGCGCTACCTTAAAGAGTTTTTTGGCGGGCTAATCGAAGAGCGTCGTGCGGGCGACGGCACCGACACCTTTAGCTATTTTACGCGTGAAAAAACCGAGGATGGCGAGTATTTCTCGGACGACGATATTATCGCGCATATGAGCTTCTTGCTGTTCGCCGCCCACGATACAACCACCAGTGCCCTGAGCCACATGCTTTTCCACCTAGGCCAAAACCCTGAGTTACAGCAGCGTCTGCGCGAAGAGGCCATGTCGATAGATAAGCCTTATCTCGATTACGAAGATTTAGAAAATATGCCGCTCATGGAAGTGGCCGTTAAAGAAGCCTTGCGCCTTCACCCCTCCGTTATGATGATGCAGCGTCGCACCATTAATGACTGCGAATTGGGTGGCTATAAAATTCCGGCTAACACAATTCTTTTCCTTGCTCCCCAGCACACCCACCGAATGGCCGAGTACTGGGATGAGCCACTTAAGTTCGATATCGATCGTTGGTTGGAGCCGCGTAACGAGCACAAACGCCACTCATTTAGCTGGGTTGGCTTTGGCGGCGGTGCCCATAAATGTATCGGAATGCACTTTGCACTGATGCAAGTGAAAAACTTTATGCATCAATTCCTGCGCCAGTATGAATTCCACTTGGCCGATGGTTTTAGCGACAAAATGCAAACCGTGCCACTGCCAAAGCCGGTTGATGATTTGCCGCTGGTATTGAAGCGAATAGCCTGAGCCTCTGGCGTTAGACGCAAGATGCAGAGCAAGGTCATACCTGTGAAGGCAATGATAGGTATCAACCGGAGCGAGGTCATACCTGCGCAGGCAGGTATCCATGTGAGCGCAGCGAATGCTTTTGTTAGCAGCGCTAATTTTAATACTTCGTTGCTGAGATGGTCCCCTGCCTTCGCAGGGGTGACGCCCGAACCTTCGCACGGGCGCCGAAGCGTTTGTGTTTCGGGCATTTCGTCATACCTGCGCAGGCAGGGATAGGTATGGACCAGAATGAGGTCATACCTGCGCAGGCAGGTATCCATGTGAGCGCAGCGAATGCTTTTGTTAGCAGCGCTAATTTTAATACTTCGTTGCTGAGATGGGCTCCTGCCTCCGCAGGAGCGACGTCCGATGTTAATAGGGTGTCCTGGTTTCGGTAGTGGCAGACATTAGTCAGAATGAGGTCATACCTGCGCAGGCAGGTATCCACGTGAGCGCAGCGAATGCATTTGCGTCTTGCGCCAGACGTGTGTCGTCTGACGCTTTGGTCGTTTCTCAACTAAATTGCAGTTATCAAAGAATAAAAGAGGGCGTATATGAAACTCGGATTACATCTTGGCTACTGGCAAAAAAATCCAACCGATCGTTTTATTGAACTAGCCCAAAAAGCCGAAGCGTTTGGGTTTGATTCGGTGTTTACCGCTGAGGCCTATGGCTCAGATTGTTTTACGCCGCTGTCCGCAATTGCGGTATCCACCAGTAAAATTCGCTTGTGTACTGGGGTCATGCAAATTTCGGCAAGAACACCCGTGTGCGCGGCAATGTCGGCGCTAACCTTGGATCATATTTCCAATGGCCGCCTTTGTTTGGGGGTTGGGGTTTCTGGTCCGCAGGTTGTTGAGGGTTGGTATGGTCAACCTTTCAAACGTCCACTTGAGCGTACTCGCGAGTGGCTGGATATTTTTCAGCAAGTCATTGCCCGCGAGGCTCCAGTTGCGCTAAATGGGGAACAATACAAGCTGCCCTATGATGGCCCCAATAATCTTCATTTAGGTAAGCCGCTAAAGAGCATCACTCACCCACTGCGTAAAAAGATTCCGGTATTTTTGGGCGCCGAAGGCCCTAAAAACATCGCCTTAGCGGCAGAGCGATTTGACGGTTGGATGCCAATCTTTGTCTCGCCCTATCGTATGAATATTTTTGACGATAGCTTGGCGAGTAAGCCAGAAGGCTTCGAGATTAATGCGATGGTGAACTGCATTGTGAACGACAATCTTGAAGAGGCTATGTATCCAGGCAAAATGACCATGGCCTTGTATTTAGGTGGTATGGGAGCCAAGAAAGACAATTTCCATAAAAACCTAATGGGTCGTATGGGTTTTGGTGACGAAGCACAAAAAGTGCAAGACCTTTGGTATGCCGGTAAGCATGACGAAGCCATCAAGGCCGTGCCAGATGCCCTAGTTGATGAGATTTCATTGCTAGGTCCTAAAGAGCGAATCCGCGAACGCCTGCAAGATTGGAAAAAGTCTGACGTAACAACATTGATGATTGGCCACGCCGATAATTTTGATGTTTCGGTAAAGACGATGGAGTTTATTGCTGGCGAAGTCGTTTAGGTTTTACGCTGCTTAACGCTTGGTGGGAGACGGAAGATGCAAAACCACCGAGCAATTTTTACTTCGTCGATAAATAGACTCCTGCCTTCGCAGGAGTGACGAAAAAATAAATTTACAGTGCTTGCTGTTATGCTTGCGCAGGAGTGACGAATGTTTATTCGAGGTCATACCTGCGTAGGCAGGTATCCATGTGAGCGTAGCGAATGCCCTTAGGTGTCTGACTTCCACGCTCTTAGCATCCCTTCATCCAAACGGATGATTCTTTCTGAAATTTATATCACTACGCTACATATCTTTCGATTCGTGTTATTTCAAATAATAAAATGGGTTCGTCAGAGAATCCGAGGGTAAGTTTATGGCCATGGATCACGTTTCGCGTGGGGTGTTATTGGGCCTGGCGGTCACCGTATTTTCCTCATCGCCGCATGCGGCGGAGGTAGTTGGCGAAAAAAGGAGCTTATCTTCTGCACTCGAAGAAGTGCTTGTTACGGCACGAAAGCGCGCCGAAAACATCCAAGAAACACCGGTGGCGGTGACGGCTATCAGCGGCGACGATTTGCGTGCGCAGGGTATTTTAAGCACGTCGGAGCTGAGCAAGTCCGTGCCGAGTTTGCAGATAAACGACAGCACCGCGCCGCAGATTTTTATTCGCGGTATTGGCCAGCGAGCGCCAATGGCACGTTTTGATCCCTCGGTCAGTGTTTACCTCGACGGTATTTTTATTCCCCGCCCTGATGGCCAGCTTTTAGACACCATCGACATTGAAAGCGTGCAGGTGTTGCGTGGTCCCCAAGGGACTTTGTTTGGTAAAAACAATACTGGTGGCGCGCTGGTGTTCACCTTAATTAAGCCGGGTGAGGAGCCCGGTGGTTATGTTGAGGGCGCATTGGGGAATTACGGCGAACAGCGCGTTCGCGCGGCGCTGGATATGCCGGTCAGTGATGAGTTCTTAACGCGGCTGGCGCTGGCCAGTCATCGCCGCGATGGTTTTTTGCGTGACCCGTCCTCGTCGAACAACCAATCGGTAGATCGGCTCTCGGCAATATTCCAGACTCGCTGGTTGGCTTCCGACGCAATTACCTTAGACACCATGACGTTTTTGGGTAAAACGCGTGAGCGGTTTCCGTCGTATCATTGCTCGGTTATTAATGAAGACGCCTTGTTCATAAACGGCTTGGGAATATTGTGGCCGGGCGATACTGATCCCAGTAATCCCAGCGCTTATCAAGATAACTGCAAGGCCAATGATCGCGACAGCCTGCCAGATTTAGTGACCAATCAAGGGCCAACGCAGCATCAAATTAAGCATCAAGATACCTTAATGTTTGGCGCCACCCTGAATTGGGAGCTGAATGAGAATCACAGTTTGAAAACGATTCTTGGGTACCGCGATGCTATTAAAAAAGGACCACAGCAGACGGCTGACGAAGGTGGCCCAGAGCCCTTTTTGCGTGGCATTGTCTTGGATGATGCCGACCAAGAGTCCTTAACCCTAGAATTGCAATTAAACGGTCAATTTTTTGATGGCGCAGTGGAATATGCCACGGGCGTGTTCTGGCAAGACGAGTTTAAATCTGAACGTTATTTGTTGAGTAGTCCGCTAGTGGGTATCGATGCGATCAATCTTGCTCAGCTTGCGGCGGGCCGTGTACCCGACGCGTCACTGATTCCGCCGGGCGGCAGTGCGCCGCCAATTGTCGGCGCATTAGTGCCCTTAGATACATTGCAAGATTTCGATATTGACGGTGAGACGCTCGCCATATTTACCCAAGCGACATGGCACATAAATGAGCAATTTGAACTGACCCTCGGCGGGCGCTATACCGAGGAAGATCGGCAGTCAGAACTGATTACCCGCACTTCAGACCTGGCGGCAGTTACTGATATCGTGAGCGCCGATCCACGTTTCCTTACCCTAGATCCCGCTATGGGTTTACTTACCTATTTAGGCGTTTGGGCGGAAGATCCGATCAGTCTGGCTAACGATATTTTGAAGGCATCGGTCAGTGGCGAAGTTGGCTCACCTCTGGGGGCGCCGGTTCGCGATTACATGGATAGTACTTTTAAAGAATTTACGCCGATGGCCTCGGGTTCTTGGTTGGTGCCTGATGCTTGGTTAGACGGCAGTTTTATCAGCTCGGGTATGGCCTATGCTACTTGGAGCAATGGTTTTAAATCCGGATTTCACGAGCCCAGCGGCGTGGATGGTTTGTTAGTGGTGGAGCCGGAGTCACTGGAAAACAGGGAGATTGGTTTTAAGGTCGATGCACTTGAGCATTCACTACGCGTAAACGTTGCACTGTATTCAATGACCTTTGAAAATATGCAGCTAATCACCGTGGGTTTGGACTCGGCCAATAGCTTGGTGGTGACCTCTCAGAATGCCGGCAAGTCGATGATTGAAGGTGGCGAGATTGAGATTTTATGGCTGCCGAGCCCGGAAATGTTGGTGTCGCTAACCTACAGTAATAATAACTATAAGTTTTTGGAGTTTGACGATGTCGCGTTAACGCCACTGGCCGTCAGCGGCGAAAAAGTGGTGCTGGATCGCAGTGATGAAGAGTTTGCCGTGTCGCCCCGTCAGTCTGCCTCCTTGGGTGTGCAATACACCATCGTTAGCGATATTGGCTTAATTGTTCCGCGCTTCGACCTTAGCTATAAGGGCGAGACCTATATGGGTTTTGATGACGGTTCTTGGGAAGTGACTAAAACAAATCCCGGTGCCGTCTATGCCGATGATTATATATTGCTTGATGCGCGCCTGAGCTGGACCAATATAAATGACGACCTGAGCATTGCCGCCTATGTTAAAAACCTAACGGACGAGCGCTATGATATCGGCGCGGTGGCGACGGGTGAATCGCTTGGCACCTTTGCGCGAGTATTAGGTGAACCACGCTTTTACGGTGTGGAAGTGCGCAAGACGTTTTGAAGTCGAGCAGTATATGAATGGGCCACGAAACGTAAAATATCGGAGGTCGTGGTGCTGAATGCGTAGCACGAGAGCTTTGTCGCTGAGTCTTGATCCGCACTCCGTTGTTGAAATAGACTCCTGCCTTCGCAGGAGTGACGGAATCAACAGCGTCATACCTGCGCAGGAGTGAGGAATTATTGATTTGTTGTCATCCCTGCGCAGGCAGGGATCCATGTGAGGGGTGAATGCCTTCGGCGTCAACGTCTGTGTGGGCACTTCGCCGCTGAGATGGACTCCTGCCTTCGTAGGAGTGACGATATTAAAGGCAGGGGCGTATCCATATGAGCGCAGCGCATGCTTTTAGTGCCGTCATCAAATTTACGCTCTGTTGCTGGGATGGACCCCTGCCTCCGCAGGGGCGGTGTCCGAACTCCGCAGGAGTGACAACAATTTAAACCCTGAGGCCTAGCGTCATCCCTGCGCAGGCAGGGATCCATGTGAGCGCAGCGAATAGCCTTTTGTCCGTTCGCTGCCCAATTCTATATAACTATCGCGGTATGGGCTTTGTTGCATAGCTCCGCAGTGGCGGTTCTTCGCTTACTAGTTGAGCGTCGGGGAAGCCCTGCGCTGGTTCGCTGCCAAAGACGCTGGCAAAATCTTCTAACAGTGTTGCGGAGATCGCTTGATCTGGTAGTGGCAGGAGCCCGCATAGCTCCGCACCACCGGCGCGCTCAACATTGGCCGGGCCTGTATTGCTCAGTGCATCTAAGGTTAATTCAAAGGTAAAGCGGTCGCTGAGGCCAATGGTTATGTGGTCGACGATTCGCCCCGTACACACATCTTGAATCAGGGTGTTGCTGACTCTGGGGTTGCCCATGCCAAAGTCCAGAGCGGCAGTTGGCTCCGGTTCATAGGGCTGTACTAGCTCATCCATCATTGTATAAATATTGCTGTAATCTATATTCCCCGGTGTTTCGTCGCCGCTGTTTAAGGCGGTGATAAATGCCGAGTTTTGAGCCATTTGGAAGGCCGCCGCGGGCAGGGGTAGGGGCAGGGCGCCAGTCAGGACTGAGGGTGACATTTGGGTGCCGTGATGGGGCGCCGCCAAGCTGACAATGTCATCTACCATTGGGCGTAAACTGGGCCACCAGGTTACCGCCCAGCGTGGATGTAATCCACCCTGGCTGTGGCCGATCATGTCAATTTTACGGCCGGTATCGGCGTGAATTTGCCGCACAGCGTTCACAATATATTCAACGGAGGTTTGTAAATCGTTAAGGCCGCGATCTGGGTAGGTGACGATACAAACGTCGTAACCGAGTTCTTCCAATAATGGCTTGTAGCTCCAGTTGTATTGTTCTTCGCCGTGGGTGAAGGTGCCGTGCACTAGCAATACCACCTCGGTGGCGGGGTGACTCAGTTCGCCGCAAACGAGGCCCGCGTTCAAGGTGGCGATGTCTGTTGTTAACGCTGGGTCGCTATTACTCGCGCCATTTGCTGGCGGGCTGCTTCGGGTGCTACTTGTGCTGCTGCCACCACATGCGGCGAGTATGGCGCAGCTAAGTACCGCTGCCGTTGCCTGCAGAAAATTCGTTTTAGTCATAGGGCATAACCTTGTTTCATTTTTTATAAGTTATAGAGCGTGGGGCAGTTGCGGTCTGTGAACTGTATAGCAATTGAGGCTAAAAGTTATAGGGTAATAACTTTTGGCCTGTTTCGGCGGGCATGGTCGTAAAATTTAGCTGGGGCTTTCAGGCGAGTATTATGGGGTCGCTGAATTTAATTCAAATTGACTGTGTTCACCGTCGCCAAGTAGCTGCTCGAGAATCGGCATCACTTCTGCGAGCTGGGTGGCCAGTTGCCACGGCGGGTTAATGACAAACATCGCGCTGCCAAACATGCCGTGCTCGCCTGCTGGCGCTTGTACTGTTAGTTTTACGTGGAGGTAATTCTTGGGTGATAGTGCTTTTAAGCGCCGTCCTAAATCCGTGGATTCATCGCGCGGTATCAGTGGGTACCACAGCGCGTACACCCCATTGGGGAAGCGGCGCTGGCTGTCTTTAAGCGCAGTAATGACATTGCGATAGTCGTTTTTGTCTTCATACGGCGGGTCAATTAAGACCAGCGCGCGCTTACTGGGCGGTGGTAGCAGGGCTTTTAGACCGGCAAAGCCATCGGCGTCGTTGATGCGAGCGCTGTGGTGAAAGCGCTTGCGCAGATTTTCGTGGTCGTTGGGGTGTAGCTCAAATAAATGGGCTTTGTCTTGCTCGCGCAGTAATTGCAGGGCGATAGCGGGGGAGCCGGGGTAGCCTTCGGCCTCGCCTTTACAGCAGGCGTCGATGACCTCGAGATAGCGCTGTAGCGGCGCGGGAAAATCTTGGCCACTGGTGGCGCTGCGGAGCTTGGCGATGCCGCTGTCGAACTCGCGATTTTGCGCGCTAAATGCGCTGGCAAAATGATAAAAGCCCGCACCCGCATGGGTGTCGATATAAGACACCGCGGTGGGCTTTTGCTGTAAATAGTCTAAGCACAATACCTGCACTAGGTGTTTCAACACGTCGGCATGGTTGCCAGCGTGAAAGCCGTGACGGTAACTGAGCATGGTGGTAAATCTCGTTAGATGCGCTGAAAAAACTCAGCGCTGGTGGTAGTCAACGCAAATTTTAACTTCACTTGCCGCGCCGAGAATAACCGGAACCCGCTGGTGAATATGCTCGGGTTGAATGTCGAGAATTTTGCCTTCAGGTGTCCATACTTCACCGCCCGCCTGTTCAACCAAAAAGCCCATGGGATTGGCTTCGTACATTAGGCGTAATTTACCTGCTTGCTCTGGTTTGCGGCTGTCCCAGGGGTAGGTGAATAAGCCACCCCGACACAGAATGCGGTGAACATCTGCCACCATTGCAGCCACCCAGCGCATATTAAAGTCTTTGCCCCGTGGGCCTTCTTTGCCGAGGAGCAGGTCGCTAATGTAGTGCTGCATGCCAGCAACCCAGTGGCGCTGGTTAGACATATTGATAGAAAATTCTTTGGCCTCGACCGGAATGCTGATGTCAGCTTCGGTGAGCAGGTAGCGGTTTTGATCTTGGTCTAGGGTAAACATGGCCACGCCATTGCCCGTACTCAATACCAGCATGACCGAGGGGCCGTACAAGATATAACCTGCGGCGGCTTGTTGGCGGCCCGGCTGTAAAAAGTCTTGCTCGGTGACCGCAGCGCTTCCAGTGTGGGGCAACACCGAGAATATGGTGCCGACCATGCTGTTAATGTCGATATTCGATGAGCCATCTAAGGGGTCAAAGGTGACCAGGTACTGGCCGTCGGTGTGGCAGGCAAGCACATCGGGCTCTTCTTCTGAGGCTAGGCCGCGAACCGCCGGTAAGGCGGCTAGGGCTTCTTTAATCAAATCATTGGCGATAACGTCGAGCTTCTTTTGGTCCTCGCCCTGTACGTTTTCTGCACCGGCAGCGCCGAGCACACCGGCCAATGCGCCTTTTGCTAAAGCTTGGCTAATGGTGACGCTGACCTCGGCAAGGCCAAGAATGACTGATTGAAGTTCATTGGGTACAGCGGCGTTGGAAAGAAATTCGGGGAGGGCTGTTCTGCTCATGCAAGAAATTCCGGTAGCGGGCATCAGCGGTCTATTATGCCATTGGCGCACTCGTTAAGACAGTTAAGCCGTGTTTGCATGACCTGTAGCAGTGTTTTAACGTATAGGCTCTGGTTTTGAAACTGTTCAAGGTCGACAAGGAGGTCACCATGAAATACCCCATTGCGCTGTTGAGCGCGGTGTTAACAATTGCTGCGCCAGCTCAAGCCGCCGACTGGCGAGCATGCCGTGCCAAGAAAGTCGAAGTTGTTCGTTTAGAGCAGGCCCTGGGTGCGGGTAAAAAGCTTAAAGGCTACGCCAGTGGTGCGGCAATGAAAAAGGCGCGCCGGGCAAAGGAAGATTGGCTGTGGAAACACTGCCGCAGCTACTCGCGGCGGTTGCGGGATGTTGAGCGAGATATGATGTGAGCTGCCTAAGGCTTGGCGGGAGACACGCAAGAGTAGTCTTGGTGTATTAGTTTGTCTTAAGTGCAGAGTGATACCGGCTTCGTTGCTGGGATGGGCCCCTGCCTTCGCAGGGGCGACGCGGGAGTTATTGTGGGCGCGGGCTCTGCTCTGCAGTGTAATATACTTGGGCCACACCTGCGCGAAAGCTATCCGTTTAAACGCGGCAGCGTATTAATTTCGTCACTCCTGCGAAGGCAGGAGTCTATCTCAGCAACGAAGCGGCTATTTCCAGCCGCTTAATGCGAAGTAACGTGCCGGAGTGGAGGCGCGCGCCTTCTGTCCAGCTATTTATCGCCCGGCCAGCATATTCGCCAAGCGATCTACCTCAGCAACGTCGGCCGTTGCTGGCACGAGCTGAATTTCATCGCAGCCAAGGGCCTCGATGGCCGCAATGCCATCTTTAATGGCCATAGGGTCATGCATGGTCATTGTTTTGGCGACCTTGCGGGCCTCCGGTTCGCCAAAGGTTTTTAAATAATCGAAAACGTATTGCTCAAGATTTCCTTGGGCGCCGTCGGCTAGGGAGTACCAAAAGCCACCAAGCCGATAAGGCTTTTGTTCGCGCTCAGCGTTTGCCCAAGCGGTGTCGGCAGAGGTGAAAAAGTGGTTTATGAGATCCGCATTGCCGTCCATTGCAAAGCCGTAGAGACCGTCTGCCCACTTAGATACCCGCTGAATACTTTTGGGGCCCATGGCGCCAACTAATATCGGTGGGCCACCGGCCTGAATAGGGGTGGGGCCGATTTCTTCAAAACCCTCTAATAACTCACCGCGCCAGATTTTCTTCATGGTGGCGATTTGATCGTCCATGCGTTGAAAGCGGTTTGCCATACTCGCGCCAAGGGCTTCGTAGTCTTTCTCGCGGCCGCCTACGCCCACCGTCAGGGTAACGCGGCCTTCAGAGAGAATGTCGAGGGTGGCGATTTCTTTGGCAGCCTGCACGGCGCTGTGCATCGGCAGTACGTAAAGCGCCGGAATAATTCTAACGCGCTCGGTAGATGCGGCGGCAAAAGCGAGGATATTGCGCATCTCATAGCTGTGACCGGTAATACGTTCACCGCAAGACAGGCTGTGGAATGGGCCTTGGTCAATGATGCGACACCAGTCTTTAAAATCTTGGCGACGAATTCCGCGCTGCATATAGGGAAGGCAAACACCAATTTTCATGAGCTATCCTTGTAGTGTTATTTTTATTGCACTATTGCTGTGCGACATTTATGACAGCCGCATTGTTAGGCGGTGACCTGTTGTGCGATTATCGATGACAAGAGCGAATAATGAGATACCCAGTATGGATGACTTTTTAGTTTACGGGATGTTGCTGGATGGCAAAGGTGGCGCTAGGCCGATGAGCCATGCAGAAATTGACGCATGGCAGCCGGGCCAAGGTTTGCTGTGGCTGCATTTTGATTACAGTAAGCCTGGTACGCTGAAGTGGCTAGAAGAACACAGTGGCTTAGATGACATCGCGATCGCTGCACTGGTCGCTGAAGACACCCGACCACGGGCGACCTCCCACAATGGCGGCTTGCTTATGGCGCTGCGCGGCGTGAATTTAAACCCAGAAGCCGACCCCGAAGACATGGTGTCGGTTCGCCTGTGTGTTGACGAACACCGTATTATTAGCTCGCGCAAGCGCCGCCTGTTGTCGATGGACGATATTGTGCGCAGCTTTAAAGAGGGCGAAGGTCCTGAAACCAGCGCCGAGTTTGTTGCGGTATTGTGTGATCGTTTAGTGCGGCGGATGGCAGGACCAATCGACAATGCCGAAGACAAAGTTGATGAGTTAGAGGAGTCACTGCTGACCAGTGGCAGAGCAAAGTTGCGTAGCGAACTTGGTCAGGTGCGCAGGCAATCTATTGCTTTGCGTCGCTATCTAGCACCCCAGCGCGAGGCTTTGAATTGGGTGCAAACTGAACGTCTGCCCTGGTTTGGTGACGCTCAGCGCTTGCGGGTAAGAGAAGTGGGCGACCGCCTAGCGCAATATATTGAAACCCTAGACAGCATTCGCGAGCGCGCTGCAGTCAGCCAAGAGGAGCTGGTGAATCAGATTTCGGAAGAGTCCAACAGCCGCATGTATGTGCTGTCGATTGTGTCGGCAATATTTTTGCCGCTGGGATTTGCCACCGGCTTGCTCGGTATCAATGTAGGTGGAATTCCGGGTGCCGAGAACCATTATGCCTTTGCTATTTTTATTGGCATTTTAGTGGCCTTGGCTGGCGGCTTGCTGGTTTTCTTTAGGTATAAAAAATGGCTTTAGAATTTGCAGATTTAAGTTTGTTCTCTATTGCACCGTTAAAATGGCCAGGCGTACTCACCACCATTGTCGCTGGGGCGATTATTGGTTTAGAAAGACAAATCCGTGGTAAGCCAATCGGTATTCGCACGGCGGCCTTAATCTGCTTAGGTACCTATGTTTTTATTGCGATGTCGGTATCGGTTGGTAATGGGGTTACCGATCCGTCGCGGGTTATTGGCCAGGTCATTACCGGTATTGGCTTTCTCGGCGCAGGCGTGATTTTGTCCCGCGACGGCATGGTCTTGGGAGTAACGTCGGCAGCCGCTATTTGGGTGTTGGCAGCCATCGGCGTGATGATTGGCCTCGATAAATACGGCCCCGCACTGCTAATAGCGTTCGTGGTGGTGGGGGTTTTAGTTGGCGTGGATGTACTGGAAAACAGCTTCCATTCACTGCGCAAGGGCGTGCATCGGCGCTTGAGTGATCGGCGGTATCAGAAGAAGCGGGATGATTAGAGGCGCGAGACGCTTGACGGGAGACGGGAGATGCAAAGTTCGCTAGCCACTCCGTTGCGAGGATGGACCCCTGCCTTCGCAGGGGCGGTGCTCGGCCTTCGCAGGAGTGACGAAATCAACAGCGTCATACCTGCGTAGGCAGGTATCCATATGAGCGTAGCGAATGCCCTTGCGTCTCCCATCTCCCGTCCAGCATCAAGCGTTAACCCGCAGGATGCGAACTCATCACCGCTTCAGCAATACTCTTTATCGGCTCAACCTGATTCATGCTGTAAAAATGAATTCCCGGCGCGCCGCCTTCCATCAAAATATGACATAGCTCGCTAACAAACTCAGCGCCAAATTCAATGATGCTTTGCTGGTCGTCGCCATAGCCTTCTAATTTTTGTGCTAGCCAGCGCGGAATTTCGGCGCCGCAGTTGCGGGAGAAACGCGCCAGATTGCTAAAGTTAGTGATTGGCATAATGCCAGGGTAAATCGGCTTGTCGATGCCCGCTTTTTCACAGTCTTCTAAAAAGTAAAAGTAGGCATCGGCGTTAAAGAAATACTGGGTGATGGCGCTATTGGCACCGGCATCCAGTTTTGCTTTTAGAAAGTTGATATCAGCCTGATGGCTTTTGGCATCGGGGTGAGTCTCAGGGTAGGCCGCAACTTCCAATTGAAAGTGATCGCCAGTGTGCTTGCGGATAAACTCCACCAACTCTTTTGCGTAGACCTGACGGGTTGCACCCATGCCCGAGGGGATGTCGCCGCGCAGGGCAACAATGCGATCTATACCCGCTGCTTTGTAGTCATTGAGCAGCGTCAAGATATCTGACTCTTCGTCGCCACCAAAAGACAAATGCGGGGCAACAGAAAGCCCAGCGTTTTTTGATTCTAAAACGATATCGCGGGTATTGTCGCGGGTAGAGCCACCGGCGCCGTAAGTCACTGAGAAAAATTCAGGATTCAAGGCCGCCAACTGGCTGCGGGTGTCTTTTAACTTCGCCCGACCGACTTCGGTTTTGGGGGGGAAGAATTCAAAGCTGTAACGGTTGGACATATCTGATTCCAGTGCTATTCGCGCCTAGTTGCGAATTAAATTATTAGCTGAATGAGTCTGAAGTCGGAGGTCGGATGTCTGACGTAAAACCACGTAGGTCTTCGCATCCGACATCCGACATCAGTCGTCCGACTAATTAATACTTATAACTCTCAGGCTTAAACGGTCCTTCAACTGGCACGCCGATATAGTCTGCTTGGGTCTTGCTGAGCTGAGTCAGTACGCCACCGAAGCCAGCAACCATGTGGGCGGCAACTTCTTCGTCTAGTTTCTTGGGTAGCACTTCTACGGTAATCGCAGCGGCTTTTTGCTCTGGTGCTAAGTCGGCAAAGCGAAGTGCGTACAGGTGAATCTGCGCCAGTACTTGGTTGGCAAATGAGCCATCCATGATGCGGCTGGGGTGACCCGTTGCGTTGCCAAGATTAACCAAGCGACCTTCTGACAGCAGAATTAAGTGGTCGTTAGCGGCCTTGTTGCGGTAAACCAAGTGTACCTGTGGTTTAACTTCTTCCCACTCCCAGTTTTTGCGCATAAAGGCGGTGTCGATTTCATTGTCGAAGTGACCGATGTTGCAGACTACGCAGCCGTTTTTCAGGGCTTTAAGCATATTGGAATCGCAGACATTGACGTTGCCGGTGGTGGTTACCAGCAGGTCGGTATTGCCCAGTACTAAGGTGTTAACGCAGTTTTCGCTGCCATCGTTTATGCCATTGTTGTAAGGCGAAACCACTTCGTAGCCGTCCATGCAGGCTTGCATCGCGCAGATCGGATCGATTTCGCTGATTTTTACAATCATGCCTTCCTGACGCAGTGATGCAGCAGAGCCCTTACCCACATCGCCGTAGCCAATAACCAGTGCTTTCTTACCAGACAGCAGGTGATCGGTGCCGCGCTTGATCGCGTCGTTCAGGCTGTGACGGCAGCCGTATTTGTTGTCGTTTTTAGACTTGGTTACCGAGTCGTTGACGTTGATCGCAGGCACTTTTAATTCGCCTTTGGCCATCATCTCTTGCAGGCGGTGAACACCCGTAGTGGTCTCTTCCGTGATGCCGTGAATACGGTCCATCATCTGGGGGTATTTCTGGTGAAGCAGGCCAGTCAAATCGCCGCCATCATCCAATACCATATTGGCATCCCAAGGCTGGCCATCTTTTAAAATGGTTTGCTCAAGGCACCACTCATACTCTTCTTCGGTTTCGCCTTTCCACGCAAACACCGGAATACCAGCAGCGGCAATCGCCGCGGCGGCGTGGTCTTGGGTAGAGAAAATATTGCACGACGACCAACGCACTTCGGCGCCGAGTTCAATTAAGGTTTCAATCAAAACCCCAGTTTGAATTGTCATGTGAATACAACCCAAAATCTTGGCACCAGCCAGTGGCTTGTCAGCGCCGTATTTAGAGCGCATGGCCATCAGCGCAGGCATCTCGCCTTCGGCAATGCTCAGTTCTTTACGGCCCCAAGCGGCAAGGGAGATGTCGGCGACTTTGTAGTCGGTGAAGGTGTTTGATGATGCGTTCATAGTTTATGCCTCTATATGTATTCGTAGTCGGGCGTCTGAAGTCGGAAGTCTGACGAAAAGACGCTAGTACTCAGTTTTTAATTTGCGCTTTAAGCTACTGAGCATGGCAAAAATTTTGTCGATGCTATTCTGTAGCTCATTAATTTCTTCTATGTACTTTAATTGCAGTGCAATGAGTAGCTGTGTTTCTACTTCTGGTAAAGAGCCATTTGCAATATTCAAAAAGCGTATAAACTCTTTGTCGCTGTGGCGGCCAGCACCTTCCGCAATATTGGACGGAATACTCACGGCTGCACGCCTCAGTTGTTGGCAAAGACCAAATCGTTCAGTTACCGGTAATCGCTCAGTAACGCGATAAACCCCGGCTACTAAATCCATAGCCTCTTGCCAAACTAATAATTTTTGATATTTCCGCCGATCCATGGCAGTACTCCGTTTTTACGTCAGACATCCGACTTCAGACGTCCGACTCAGCATTACAGCGCCGCCTTCAATGCCTCAGCGCGATCCGTCTTCTCCCAGCTAAACGCGGTCGCAGTCTCAGATTTCTGCTCGCCATTTTCCTTAAAGTTATAGGTCAACTCGTAAGGGGCGCGGCCGAAGTGGCCGTAGGCGGCGGTGGGTTGGTACATGGGGTGAGCTAGGTCCAGCATTTTGGTAATGCCATAAGGACGCAGGTCGAATACTTCGCGTACGGCGGCTACCAATTTGGCGTCGCTGACTTTGCCGGTGCCAAAGGTGTTGATGGAAATTGAGGTGGGCTCGGCAACGCCAATGGCGTAGCTCACTTGAATTTCGCAGCGGTCGGCAAGACCAGCGGCAACAATATTCTTAGCAACATAACGGCCTGCATACGCCGCGCTGCGGTCAACCTTGGAGGGGTCTTTGCCCGAGAAAGCACCGCCACCGTGACGCGCCATTCCGCCGTAGGTGTCTACGATGATTTTACGGCCAGTCAGGCCGCAGTCACCAACGGGGCCGCCGATCACGAATTTGCCCGTGGGGTTGATGTGGTATTGGGTGCCAGCGTGGAGCAGCTCAGCGGGAATCACGTTTTTAATAATTTCTTCACGCACGGCTTCTTGCAGGTCTTTTTGCGAGATCTCAGGGTTGTGCTGGGTAGACAGTACAACCGCGTCTACCGCAACGGGCAGGCCATTTTCATAGCGCAGGGTGACCTGACTTTTGGCGTCGGGGCGCAACCACGGCAATACACCGTTCTTGCGCAAGTAAGCCTGACGCTCTACCAAACGGTGTGAGTAAAACAGCGGCGCAGGCATTAACGACGGTGTTTCATTGGTGGCGTAGCCGAACATCAGGCCTTGATCGCCAGCGCCTTGATCTTCTGGGCGGGCGCGGTCAACACCTTGGTTGATGTCCACAGACTGCTTGCCGATGGCGTTTAATACCGCGCAGCTGGCGCCGTCGAAACCAACGTCAGAGCTGTTGTAGCCAATGCCAGTGATCACGTCGCGAATAATATCTTCTAAGTCGACGTAGCATGAGGTGGTTACTTCACCGGCAACAATTGCCATGCCGGTTTTAACCAGGGTTTCTACGGCAACGCGGGCGTGTTTATCGCGGGCGATAATCGCATCGAGGACCGCGTCAGAAATCTGATCGGCCATTTTGTCTGGATGCCCTTCAGACACCGACTCCGAGGTAAAAATACTGTATTCAGACATGTTTGCAAAAGTCCTCTGCTAATTGCCGACGCGATTTCAGGCGTTGGGGTTCGTGGTGTGTAAAAGATGGGATTCAGTTTTAATAAATTGTCTAACTTGCACGCGAAAGCCATTGAGCTGCGCCAAATAGGCTGCGGCGCCGTTTTGTAAGCCGCTGGCCGTCGCCCACTCCGTTAAGTCGTCGGGTTCAAAGCCGAGCCACATATCGCCGCAGGCCTCTCTGGCCCAACTTTGATCGTGGCGGCATAAATCGCTTACGCAGAATAAGCCGCCGGGCTTTAACAGGCGGGCGGCGTCTTTAAATATATCGGCGGGTGACGGTACATGGTGTAAGACCATATTGCACACCACGCAGTCTGCGCTATTGGGCTGCAGTTGCTCGCTGCGGCTGTCGCCTAAAACCAGTTCTACGTTTTCTAGGCTGTGTTGGTTTACGAAATCCGTGGCACGATTGAGCATGGCCTGGGCGCTGTCTACAGCGACCACCTTGGCATAATACGGTGATAGTTCGGCTAAAAAAGCGCCTTCGCCGGGGCCGATTTCTATGGCCAATTCACCGCCTTGGGGCTGGCTGCTGCGCAATAATTCTAGGCAGCCCTGGCCGTAAACATTAAAGGCGACCATCTGCTCTTGCTGCTGACCAAACTCGCTGGCGTGTTCGGCAAAAAAGGCTTGGCAGCGTTCGGCGCGCTCGGCGTACACCTGGGCTAAACGCTGCTGCTGATCGAGATCTAATTGAATAAGGTCGGCGCTGCTTTGCAGGGCATCGTGCAGCGGTGCTAAATCGGCGAGCGCGGCAGCGTAGCTGCGGCGATAAAACAAGCTATTACCCTCGCGGCGCTTGGTAATTAAACCTGCCGCCGTTAGGGTTTTAAGATGATGACTCATACCCGACTGTCGACAGTCGAGAATATGGCAAAGCTCCTGCACCGAGTAAGCGTCGCGACTCAGTACCCGCAGAACCTGCAGGCGCAGCATATCGCTACCCGCTTTGCAGAGTTGCAATAGTTGGTCGTTGCTCGCAGAAATCGCGGTGAGTGGCTGGCTGGCAGTGTTCATGCCGCGCAGTGTAGCAGGCTTTTGACCTATATCAAAATATATTGATATAGGTTTTGGTTTGCGTCAGTCGCCCGACATCCGACTCTTTTATAAATACTTCAGCCAATCGTTGGTAAATTGGTCAATTTGACCGTAAACGTGCTCAAAGGCCTCCATGCTCTTGCGGTAGGGGTCGGGTACGGCCTGATTTTGCGACCATTTGCCCAGTAGAAAGGTCTTGCCGCTCACGTGGGGGGCAAGTTCGGTAATGCCTTTGACGTGGCGCTGTTCCATCACCAAAATTAAATCTGCTTTTAATAACAGCTCGGCGGTCACTTGCCGTGCTGCATGGCCGCTGGCGTCGACACCATTGGCGCTGAGCAATTGACCCGCACTTGGGTCTATTGGTTTGTCGACTAGGGCGCCGAGTCCGGCCGAGTGTATGGTCAGGCCTGGCTTGTGAGCGAGCTTGTGTTTGAGTAGGTATTCGGCGGTGGGGCTGCGGCAAATATTGCCGATGCACACCATCAATATATTGTTAAACATGAAGTTTGCGACCTGAATCGTTCCTTGAGCCGATGATTTTCGCCGTCAGCTGCGCGCGGTGCAAGTAAAATGGCCATTTTTACGGTTCTGCCATTTGCTGTCTGGGCGCCGGTAGGGGAAAATACCGCCTCTTTATACTGCCGCTTAAGTTAGCACTTCAATTAGCGCTTAAGTCACCACTCAGATCTAGGAGCCACCGATGCCCTCACGTAGTGATCTCGCCAATGCCATTCGCGCCTTAAGTATGGATGCCGTTCAAAAAGCCAAGTCCGGCCACCCCGGTGCACCAATGGGTATGGCCGATATTGCCGAAGTTCTGTGGCGCGACTATTTACAGCACAACCCAAACAACCCTGAGTGGGCTAACCGGGACCGCTTTGTACTGTCTAACGGTCACGGCTCGATGTTGATCTATTCGCTATTGCACCTCACTGGCTATGACCTGAGTATTGAAGATCTACAGCAATTCCGCCAGTTGCACAGCCGTACCCCCGGCCACCCAGAATACGGCTACACTCCCGGCGTAGAAACCACCACTGGCCCATTAGGCCAAGGTTTGGCCAATGCTGTGGGCATGGCCGTAGCCGAGAAGATCCTGGCAGCGCAGTTTAACCGCGACGGCCACAATATTGTTGACCATTACACCTACACCTTTATGGGTGATGGTTGCATGATGGAAGGCATTAGCCACGAAGTGTGCTCGCTGGCCGGGACTCTTGGTTTGGGCAAGCTGATCGCCTTTTATGACGACAACGGTATTTCTATCGACGGCGAAGTAGAGGGTTGGTTTACCGACGATACCCCCGCGCGTTTCGAAGCCTATGGCTGGCATGTTATTGCCGATGTTGACGGCCACAATAGTGCAGAGATCGCCCGCGCAATTGATGCCGCCCGCGACGAAAGCGACAAGCCTACCTTGATCTGTTGCAAAACGGTGATCGGTAAAGGCTCGCCAAACAAGCAAGGTAAAGAAGAGTGTCACGGCGCACCGCTCGGCGATGCCGAAATTGCTCTGACTCGCGAAAGCCTCGGTTGGGCTCACGGTCCCTTCGAGATTCCTGAAGAAATTTATGAAGGATGGAATGCCCAGGAAAAGGGCAAAGCGGCAGAAGCGGCTTGGGACGAAGCCTTTGCCAGGTATGCAGCCGAATACCCAGAATTGGCAGCGGATCTTAGTCGTCGTGTTAAGGGTGATTTGCCCGCCGACTTTGCCGAAAAAGCCACTGCTTTTATTGCCCAGTGTCAGGCCGACGCCAAAGAAGTGGCTACCCGCAAAGCCTCACAGCTGTGCATTGAAGCCTATGGCGCAATGTTGCCTGAAATTCTGGGCGGTTCAGCCGATTTGGCCGGCTCCAACCTAACCATGTGGAGCGGCGCCAAGCCAATTAGCGCTAAAGACGCGAGCGGCAACTACCTGCACTACGGTGTTCGCGAGTTTGGTATGTCGGCAATGATGAACGGTATTGCCTTGCACGGCGGTTTCATCAATTACGGCGCAACTTTCCTCGTGTTTATGGAATACGCCCGCAACGCCGTGCGCATGGCCGCCATTATGGGCCAGCGGGTAATTCATGTTTACACTCACGACTCCATCGGTCTGGGCGAAGACGGCCCAACCCACCAGCCCATTGAGCAAATCGCTAGTCTGCGCGGTACACCGAATATGTCACTGTGGCGGCCCTGCGATATGGTTGAATCCGCAGTGGCATGGAAGTCTGCTCTTGAACGTGTTGACGGCCCTAGCGCCTTAATTTTTACTCGCCAAGCATTGCCACACCAGCAGCGTGACGCCGAGCAACTGGCCAATGTCGCTCGTGGCGCTTATGTGTTGAGCGACTGCGAAGGCGAGGCTGAAGCCATCATTATTGCCACCGGTTCAGAAGTGAAATTGGCGATGGCGGCTCAGCAGGCTCTCGCTGCTAAGGGCAAAAAGATTCGCGTTGTCTCCATGCCCTCGACCGATGTGTTCGACAGCCAAGACGGCGATTACCGCGAGTCAGTATTGCCTAGCCATATTCCAGCTCGGGTGGCAGTGGAAGCGGCACACCGCGACTACTGGTACAAGTATGTTGGTCTAGACGGTCGTATTGTTGGCATGGACAGCTTTGGTGAGTCCGCTCCAGCCGAAGCTCTATTTGAATACTTTGGCATTACTACTGAGGCGGTTGTTGAAGCTGTTGAGGATTGCCTAGCCTAATGTTGCGACTGGCCATAAACGGATACGGCCGCATAGGGCGCTGCGTACTGCGCGCCCTATATGAATCACCGCTGCGTGAAACCATGCAGATTGTCGCCATTAATGAACCGGCTGACCTGGCAACGATTGCCCACCTCACCCGCTACGACAGCACCCACGGTCGTTTTATGGGTAAGGTGGAATACCGTCACGGCAGTTTGTTGGTCAACGACGATGTGATTGCGGTAAGCCATCATGAAGAGATCAGTAAGCTCGACTGGACCCGTCACAATATTGACGTGGTGCTGGAGTGTTCGGGGGTGGTGAGTCGCTACGACGACCTTGAGGCGCATATTGTGCAGGGCGCGCGTCATGTGCTGTTGTCGCAACCCGGCGAAGCAGGCACACCGACGATTGTTTATGGTTTGAACCACAGTGAGTTGGACCCTGAACAGCGTATTGTCTCTAATGCCTCGTGTACGACCAATGGCATTGTGCCGGTTATCGACGTACTCAATAAGGCCTTTGGGGTGCGTTCGGGTTGTATTACCACCATTCACTCTGCGATGAACGACCAGCCAGTGTTGGACGCGTATCACCATACCGATTTGCGTAAAACGCGGGCGGCGGGTTTGTCCATGATTCCGGTAGACACCGGTTTGGCAGCGGGTATTGGTCGTATTATTCCCGAGTTAGATGGCTGCTTTGCGGCGCGGGCAGTGCGTATTCCCACCCACAATGTCTCCGCGATGGAAATGACAGTGAGCCTTGAGGCCACCGTAACAGCCGACGATGTTAACGCGGCATTGCGCATGGCGGCTGAGGGAAGATTGTCGGGGATCCTCGGGTATAGCGATGAGCCATTGGCCTCGTGTGACTTTAATCACGACTCGCGTTCGGCCATTGTTGATGCGGGGCAAACCCGAGTGGTGGGTGACTTGGTGAGTATTTTTAGTTGGTTTGATAATGAATGGGGCTATGCAAACCGCATGTTAGATGTAGTGGCGCACTGGCTGAAGTGACCGGCCTCAGCAAATTTTACTATTAGTAAGGCCCTTCACGGGCGTGGCGAAACGAGCAGGGAACAAAAGATGAAAGTCATCAAAATGAGTGATGTGGATCTCAGCGGTAAGCGAGTACTGATTCGCGAAGATCTTAATGTACCAATCAAGGATGGTGTGGTGAGTTCCGATGCGCGTTTGCGCGCCGCATTGCCAACATTAAAATTGGCTTTGGCAGCAGGTGCCCAGGTCATTGTTATGTCTCATCTTGGTCGTCCCACCGAAGGTGAGTTTGACGAGCAGTATTCTTTAAAACCCGTTGCCGACTATTTAAGCGAGGCCTTAGGCCAAGACGTCGCGCTGCTCAGCGATTGGCAAAACGGCGTGAACTTGGCCAATGGCCAGCTGGCGCTGCTGGAAAATGTGCGCTTTAACAAGGGTGAGAAGAAAGACGAAGAGTCCTTGTCTAAAGCCTACGCCGCGCTTTGCGATGTGTTTGTGATGGACGCTTTTGGCACCGCTCACCGCGCCCAAGCGTCTACTCACGGCGTGGCCAAATACGCGCCGGTGGCCTGTGCTGGACCGTTGCTGGCCAGTGAATTAGAAAACCTAGAGCGCGCGCTGGCTAATCCCGCCCGGCCCTTTGTGGCAATAGTCGGTGGCTCCAAAGTTTCGACCAAACTCACCGTGCTCGAAACCCTGTCTGACAAGGTAGATCAATTGATTGTTGGCGGCGGTATTGCCAATACCTTCTTGGCGGCGGCAGGCTTTAACGTGGGTAAGTCTCTGTGTGAACACGACCTGATTCCCAAAGCGAAGGCCCTTATGGAAAAGTGTCAGATCCCGCTACCAAGCGATGTGATGACCGGTAAAAAGTTTGACGAGAACGAGCCTGCTACCCTGCGTCCCGTTGAATTTGTTGGCGACGACGATATGATTTTTGATATTGGCCCAGTCTCTGCTGCATGCTTGGCTGAAATACTGAAACAAGCGGGCACTATTATCTGGAATGGCCCCGTTGGCGTGTTTGAGTTCGATCAATTCGCCGATGGCACTGAAGACATCGCCAGAGCAATTGCCGAGTCGTCGGCATTCTCCATTGCCGGAGGTGGTGATACCCTTGCCGCTGTCGATAAATTTGGCATCGCCGATCAAGTGTCATACATCTCTACCGGCGGCGGCGCCTTTTTGGAATACGTAGAAGGCAAGGTATTGCCAGCAGTAGCAGTACTAGAAGAACGTGCAACACAGAGCGTCTGACGTCTGGGGTCTGACGTCGGACGTGGACTTGTCGTCAGACATCCGACCCCCGACATCCGGCCAAACGAATTATTAATGAGTTTAAAAGGAAATTACCATGGCACTTATCAGTCTACGCCAAATGCTGGACCACGCTGCCGAATACGGTTACGGCGTTCCGGCGTTCAATGTAAATAACTTAGAGCAAACTCGCGCGATTATGGAAGCGGCGCGTGAAACCAATAGCCCCGTCATCATGCAGGCCTCTGCTGGTGCGCGTAAATACGCTGGTGCGCCGTTTCTGCGTCATATGATTTTAGCGGCGATTGAAGAGTTCCCCGAGATTCCGGTGGTTATGCATCAGGATCACGGTACCAGCCCCGCCATTTGTCAGCGCTCTATGCAGTTGGGTTTTAGCTCGGTCATGATGGACGGCTCACTGCTTGAAGACGGTAAAACCCCCGCTGAGTACGACTACAACGTTGACGTTACCCGTCGCGTAGTCGAAATGGCTCACGCCTGCGGTGTGTCGGTTGAAGGCGAATTGGGTTGCTTAGGCTCATTGGAAACCGGTCAGGCTGGCGAAGAAGATGGCGTTGGCGCAGCGGGTATTTTGTCTCACGATCAAATGCTAACTGACCCAGAAGAGGCCGCTGATTTTGTTGCTAAAACGGGTGTTGATGCGCTGGCCATTGCCTGCGGCACCAGCCACGGCGCCTACAAGTTTACCCGTCCACCCACGGGCGATATTTTAGCAATTGACCGTATCAAAGCGATTCATGCGCGTATTCCTGATACCCATTTGGTTATGCACGGTAGCTCAAGTGTGCCCCAAGATTGGTTGGCTATTATTAATGAGTTTGGCGGTGAAATTCCCGAGACCTACGGCGTACCAGTAGAACAAATTGCCGAAGGCATTAAGTACGGCGTGCGCAAAGTGAATATTGATACTGATTTGCGCTTGGCCTCTACTGGTGCTATTCGTCGCTTCTTGGCACAGAATCCCAGCGAATTTGATCCGCGCAAATATTTGCAAGAAACCATTAAAGAAATGAAGGCAATTTGTATTGCCCGTTACGAAGCGTTTGGCACTGCAGGCAATGCGTCTAAAATTAAACCCATGAGTCTCGAAGCCATGTATATGGAATATGACTCGGGCCGTTTAAATCCAAAAATTAAATAAGCTGTATTAGAGGGCAGCCAGTTGGCTGCCCTCTTTATTATTTTTGTCCTCGCTCTCCCCGCAATTTTTATTCGCTTTTTTCTAATGATTTCCGGTAGTTCTATCTTATAAATTCCTATTTTATGTGTGTTAAAATAATGGTCGTTTGGACCTTATGTTTTAATGTTTATTGAAAAGGTGTTTATGGATATCGCAAAACTGCAAAAGCAATTACAAGCTGAACACAAAGCATTAGATCAAAAATTTAAATTCATCTCAGAGCTTCAAGCGCTTATGACTAAATATGGTCAGAGTGCAGAAGATTTAGTTGCTATATTAAGCGCTGAACCTGCCGCTGATACCCCGCCGGCTAAAAAGCGTGGCCGCAAAGCGGGTGTTAAAACGGCAGCGGCAGGCCTCAAAAAGACCAGTGCTGCCGCCGCGCCTGCAAAACCGCGTAAAAAAATGGCACCGCGGCCACTGCGTAGCTTTAAAAATCCCAAAACCGGTGAAGTGACTAAAACTCGCGCGCCACAAGTGGATAAAGTCATTAAAAACTGGGCGCAGGAACTCAAAGTAGACTGGCGCAGCCTGGAAATTAAATAAGCCGCAACGTAAATTGGGGTGATTTACCACCCCAATTGGTTTTCTTGTTAGTGCCAACTCGGTTATTCTTCTAATTCAATTAAAAGCATGGACTCATTTCTTGGCGCGCGCATGTGGCCGGGCGATATTTACAATAAGTAAGGATAATTTATGCGAATTTTGACCCCGGCAATATTGCTCGTGGCTGTTTTTATCACTGCCTGTGGTGGCAGTTCTACTTCATCATCTGGGCGTGCCAACAACAGCCCCACAGTTCCAGCCGAAGCCAGTAGTGGTCGCCTAATAGACAGCCCCGTGATGGGCTTGAAAGCGACAACAAGAACCTTGAGTGGTCTTACTGATATCGACGGCGGCTTTCTTTATCGCGAAGCGGAAACCGTGAATTTTAGTATCGCTGGCTTGAGCCTAGGGAGCAGTACGGCGGCGCCGATTCTAACCCTGCTCGATTTAGTTCCGGGTGCTCGGGCCGATTACAGTGCGGGCATGAGTTTCGACGATGTACTCGCTAAATACCCCGCTATTGTTAATATCGCGCGCTTTTTGCAGAGCCTTGATGTTGATCGCAATACCGCCAATGGCATTGCCATTCCAGAAGAGGCGGCGCAGTTGATCGCCACTTACGCAAACGAAATTCAATTTGCGGTAAGTGATTTATTTGTGAGCGAAGACAGCCCCGCAGTGAAATATATTTGTGAGGTGCAGCAGGCGCGTGGCCGTGCGAACTGTGGTCTGGCGGATATTGTTAGCGTTGCCGCGGCGACCGAAGAATTGAGCGAAACTGAAGCGGCGGTCGCCTCGGGCGCTGCGCTTAATCGCTTGCCGGTTGCGTCGGCAGGTGACGACCAAACCTTGGTCGAAGGCGAAACTGTGATTCTGACCGGTGTCGCTGGCGATGACGAGGGTGGCATAGTTGCCATGCAGTGGCAGCACACCGACCGTAATGGCATAGCAAAAAGCAATCCCGTGCAGATCACTGATGCTAACAAAGTCGAGGCGAGTTTTGTGGCACCAGAAGTGGTTGCCGACACTATTTTGTATTTCAGCTTTACCGCGACCGATGATCAAGGCGGGCAGGGCAGCGACATTGTCAATGTGCTGGTGTTAGACAACGACAGCGCGCCGGTAAATCAAAAGCCGGTTGCGGTAGCCGGTGATGACCAAATTGTGAGTCCTGGCGCCACCGTGATTTTAGACGGTAGCGCAAGCAGCGACGCCGATGGCGAAATTAGCTATAACTGGCTGCAAACCGGTGACGGTGAGCGAGTGGGTATCGTCAATGGCGGGCAGGCGGTGGCGAGTTTTACTGCGCCAAGTCCAGCAGAGGCCGTTAATCTGCAGTTTACGCTCACAGTAAGTGATGACCAGGGCGCTAGTGATAGTGCAGTGGTATCGGTTTTGGTGAAGGTGGAGGGCGATACAGGTGGTGAAACCGGTGGTGAGAGCAATCAACCGCCAGTCGCTGACGCTGGCGCAGATCAGAATGTTGAGTCGGGCAGTGTGGTCAGTCTAGACGGCAGCGCGAGCAGCGACCCAGATACCAGTGATGAGTTAAGCTACAGCTGGAGTCAAGATGGCGGCCCCGTCGTTACCTTAGATAATCAGAATTCAGCGCAGCCAAGTTTTACCGCCCCAGACGTGGACGATGTCACGGCGCTGAACTTTATTCTTGTTATTAGCGATGCTGAATTAAGTGACAGCGATGGCGTTACGATTACGGTAACACCAAAGCCTGAAGCTTTTAGTGCTTGTCAGCCCAGCAGTTTCGATGCGCAAAGCTGTGGCAATGATTTCTGCGCCAGTTTGGCGGCCGAGGGTGTGACTGAGCAATGCGCCGCGTTTGTTGGTGACATTGTTAATAACGAAAATTTAGCGGCGCTGCAAGATTGTGCCGCAGATGCCCAAGCCTGTGCGGCATTTTTGCAGGGCGCACTGTTTGAACAATGCCAATCGTATTTGGGCGAGAATGGTAGCCAACTCTGCGATCCCTTCGCGCAGGGTCTTTCAATCGAGGTGGTAGAGTGCTTGACCTCGGATGAGAATGACGCATGCCTAGCGCAGTTTTTGAGTGACAATGACGTGGCCGCGTGCAGCCCAGATGCATTGCCAGATAGCCCGTGCTGGCCTTTTGCTACAGAAGCAGGGGAGGCTTGTCTGCCTTTCCAACAGGCCTTAACCGGCGCTGAGCAAGCGTGTAACGCTACGTTGCCGACCGCCCCCTTGCCGACAATGACGGTTCCCGGTATGTAACCGAGACGACGATTGCATTAAAAAGGAGCTTCGGCTCCTTTTTTTGTGCCTTTCTGATGGCGGTATTTATCCCCGCGCCAATTTGTTGTTATGGGTATTACCGTATACAGTCATATTGAGTGGCGGCTTATGATGGCTCATAACTATATTCCGCATAAGGGGCTAGATGGTGAAGTCAGAGTTGTTCAAGTGGCAAACGTCCTGGTGCGGTGACAGCGGTATGTCAGATGCCGCCCTTGTGATCTATTTTGCCGCCCCAACCGTGATGCGTGACCATGATGTCTCTGAACTTTTACGTAAACGCTACCCGCAGGCCCGTCAAATAGGCTGCTCAAGTGGTGGTGAAATTCACGACGCAGAGGTATTGGATGACAGTATTTCTGGGGTGGCGCTGCGCTTCGAGCGGGCGGAGTTCGATATTGCCAGCGCGAATGTATGTTTTGGTGAAGATCGTAATACGGGCATCGAGCTTGCCAGCCAATTACTACGCGATGACCTGAAATGGGTGTTTGTGCTGTCCGACGGCATCAAGGTTAATGGTAGCGAGCTGGTGCGTGGTTTTGCTGAGGTCCTTCCGGATAATGTATTGCTAACGGGTGGTTTGGCCGGGGGCAGCCCTGGCCTTGGCGAAAGCTATGTGGGTTTAGATGGTCCGCCACGGGCTTTACAGGTTTTGGCCCTAGGGGTTTACGGCAGCGGTGTGCACTGCAGCAGCGGTAGCATGGGGGGCTGGCAAGTGTTTGGCCCGCCGCGCCGAATTACGCGCTCTGAAGGAAATATACTCTACGAGTTAGATGGCGCTCCTGCGCTGGATTTATACAAGCATTACCTCGGCGCCGAGGCGGCAAATTTGCCGGGGAGTGCGCTGTTATACCCTTTGGCCATTTGGGCGCCGGGCCAGGATAAGCAAGACGTTGTGCGAACCATTAGCGGCGTAGACGAAGCGAATAAGAGCCTGATTTTTACCGGCGATGTGCCAGAGGGTTACAGCGCCAAGTTAATGAGCGCTAGCTTCGCGCAGCTCGCTCGGGGTGCAGAGTTGTCGGCAGAACAGGCACAGGTAAGCAAGGATCGCCAAGAAGTCCTTGCGATACTGGTCAGCTGTATTGGTCGTAAATTGCTCATGGGGCAAATGGTTGCCGACGAAGTTGAGGCGGTAAAAGATGTTCTGCCGTCGGAGACCAGCATCACGGGTTTTTACTCTTATGGCGAAATTGCCCCTCACGGCTTTACTGGTAATTGCCAACTGCATAATCAAACTATGACGATTACCACTATTTGGGAAGACTAGATCACTATGTCTAGGCACCGTTTGTTACAGCGTCAATTGCGCGCCGCAAGTACTGGGGACGCAGTCGATATTGATAAGCTGCTAGAGCTAGTGGGGGCGGCGTATGCCGATTATGACTCGGTGGTGGAGCGCAGTCAGCGCTCACTAACATTGATGTCGGATGAATTGGGCGCGACGAATGAGGCCCTTCTGGCCGAAACCGTGAGGCTTAGGGAGTTTTATGAGTACGCGGTAGACAGTGCAGATTTAGGTTTGTGGGAATGGCAGATACCACAGGGCGTCATTGATTGTAATGCAGGGTTCAAAGCGATTATTGCCTATCCTGATAACTGCGAGCTTAGTGTGGCGGAGTTTATGTTGGCGAATATTCTCGAGGAAGACTTTAAATCTCTTGAGAAACGCATGTTCAGTCATATTCGCGCGGACGACAGTCTTTTTGAAACACGAGTGAATATTCGCAAGCCCAGCGGTGAGGCGAGTTGGGTGCTAATGCGTGGCAAGGTCATTGAGCGCGACGAGAGCGCTGCACCGCTGCGTATGGCGGGCACGCTGGTCGATCTCAATGACCAAGTGGCCTACGAATTGGCATTAGAGAAACTAAGCCGCTTATCGGGGCAAGTTGATTTAAGTTTAGAGCAAAAGTGTCAGCAATTATTGGCCCTGCTGAATAATATTATCGGCACCGATTTTGGTCGTATTAACGTCCTTGAAGGGGAGATGATCAAGGTTTTGTTTACTGCGGGAGCCGCCTCGAAAATGCTGCCGGGTACCTTGAGCAAATTCGACAACACCCTCTGTTCTGCGTGTGTGGAATCGGCGAATCGAGTGCGCTTGATCCCCGATTTGAGTAAAGCTGGGCTTGCAGAACACCCTGCCCGTAAGCACATGGGAGTAGAGAGTTATATTGGCGCTGCCATTTACGTACACGGCGAGTTATTTGGCACGGTTTGCCATACCTCTTCATCTGTGTCGCGGTTCACCGATATTCACAAAAACCTTATGCAGCTGGCGGCGCATTGGCTGGGCGGCGAAATTGAGCGGGAACAGAATCAGCAATCACTCAGTGATGCCCACGCCGAATCAGTGAGTGCCAATTTAGCTAAGTCTGAATTTTTGGCCACCATGAGCCATGAAATTCGCACCCCCTTAAACGGCATTATGAGTTTGGTGGAAATTCTGCGGGAGTCGCCCGCTGATGACTTGCAGCGCGAGCGCCTCGACACCATGCGACGTTCGTCGCAGGCTTTGTTGTCGGTCATCAGTGATATCCTCGACTTCTCCAGAATTGAGGCGGGCAAGCTGGAGCTTGAGTGTAAGGTGTTTGATTTAAACACCTGTATCCGTGACACCGTTGATACTTTTCAGGCTCTTGCTGACGAAAAAGGCGTGGAGCTTACCGCCTATTGCGACAGTCATGTGCCAGCGCATGTAAATGGTGACGAAGGTCGGCTAAAGCAAATACTCAATAATTTGCTGAGTAACGCGCTGAAATTTACTGGCGAGGGCTTTGTGACCTTGTCCTTGCACTGCGACAGCGGCAAGGGTGGGCCAATTCGCTTTGTGGTGCAGGACTCCGGTGTGGGTATGAGTTCTGAGCATATTGCAAAAGTGTTTGAAAAATTCACCCAAGCCGACAGTACGACTACGCGCCGTTACGGCGGTAGTGGTTTAGGCTTAACGATTAGTCGCCAATTGGCAGAGTTAATGGGCGGCAGTATCAGTGTAAAAAGTGAGCTGAACCGAGGCTCGGAGTTTACTGCGCTACTGCCCCTGCAGTGGGCTGATGCAAGCGAACATCGCGCGCTGGCATCAGTGACAGAGGCGGTGTCGGCAGTAGATTTTGATGTCAGGGTTTTGCTGGTGGAAGACAACCAGGTGAACCAGTACGTTATCAATACCATGCTAGAAAGCATCGGTTGTACTACACATATCGCCGCCAATGGCTTAGAGGCCTTGGCCTGCTTAAACGAGCAGCAATTCGATCTGGTGTTTATGGATATGCAAATGCCCGAAATGGATGGCATTGTGGCGACTGAGCATATTCGTCTCAATCCGGCGCTGGCAGGTTTGCCCGTTATTGCCATGACCGCAAATGCCCTGGCGAGTGATCGTGAGCGTTGTCTGGTGGCGGGTATGAATGATTATTTATTGAAGCCGTTTAGAAAGGATCAGCTAGTTGAAATGCTCGGTAAATATACGCGTTAGAGATTGCGCCTGACCTGTGTCGGCTTTGCGGGAGCGTTCGTGCTCTGCATTACCCTTGTTGACGTCACGCGACTAACAGTGGACATATACTGAAAGGCTGATTACCGCGTGCAGTCTAGTACCGAAAATCAAGGCAAGCTTATAGGCTTGTTCTAATCGCCTTGTAACAACAACGTATCCTATGTGGGCGCTACGATAATCGTGCCAATGACTCAAAAGCGACGAGCCGATTCCAGTAAATCTAGTAAGTATGTTGGGTCGGTTCGTATTATTAGGTGGATAATCAGTTGATTAAGGCGATAATCGCATTTGAGATTGAACTTTAATCGCAAGGGTTTTAGTCTAGAAAAATCGGCAAAGTGCCCGCAGAGAATGTCTTTTATACGCTCGGCAGACACTGACGAATGGGTGCAGGAAGCACCCTGAGCAATACTTACTTAAATACGAAGGCTTTGTTGACGATGAGAAAATTTGGTTTGGCCTGGGTATTTGGTGTCTGTGCGGTACATGGACAAGCACAAACGCTGGATATTCAAGACTTTGTTGCGGATGCGATTAGTGCGCATCCGCTTGTGTTAGAGCAGCTCCACGTTTTCCGTCAAACGACACAGGATCAGACGATTGCAAGCAGTGGCTGGCGGCCGAGCATTGATTTATACGCAACGGGTGGGCGGGTTGATAGTGAATCACCGACGGTGCTTAGCTCGCCACTGGCGCAAGAAAACAATTATTCAAGTGGCCAAGCTGAGTTGTCTATTACACAAAACCTGTTTAATGGTTTTGATACGGTTAATTTTTCTGAGCAGGCTGATGCGCGAATGCGCGCAGCACTATTCCAGCTCTATGACACTGCGGATAATGTCGCCCTAGACGCGGTTAAGGCTTATCTCGAGGTAATGAAACAGCAGCGTTTACTCGAGCTTGCTCAAGAAAACCTCCGCTCTCATGAAGAGACCTTAAGTAAAATTACCCGACGCAGCCAATCTGGCGCTGGTCGCCGGTCCCAGCTTGAACAAACTGAGGGGCGCGTTGCACGTGCCCGCGCAGGCTTGATTTCACAGCGCAACAATTTAGAAGATGCCTTAACTCAAGCGCATCACCTTCTGGGCCGCTATATCCAACCGGTGGACCTAGTTGAACCAAGCTTGCCTGCACACCCTGAGCTAAATCTCGACGGAATGACTGACCTAGCACTTGTTCAGCATCCGGCGATGGCAGTTGCTACTTCAAATATTGCTGCCGCTTTGTTCGATGAGAAACGCGCTAAAAGCAAGTATTACCCCAAGCTCAATCTACGTTTGGCCCAGCAGGTGGGGCAGGATTTAAATGGTATCCGTGGCGATACCGAAGAGGCCAGTGTCGCGCTTACGCTTGAGTATAACTTCTACAACGGTGGTGCAGACCGAGCGGAACAGAAGAAAAAAATCAGTGTAGTGCATGAACATCAGCAGTATGCGGTGCGCGTTCGTCGCCAAATTATCAATACGTTAAGACTTGCGTGGATGGGCGATCAGTCTTTACAGGAACAGCTGGGCTATTTGCGTGAGCATGTTATTCAGTCTCAGAAGACCATGGTTTCCTATCAGGAAGAGTTTTTTATCGGTCAGCGTGATCTGATTAACTTGCTCGATGCCAAAAATGAGCTAAATAGTGCACAAAATGCCTATATTAGCGCCTATTTTGATTCATTTGCGGCACGCTTCCGTATTTTAGAAGGCACCGGGCGGCTGTTTGAGGGGTTAGGGCTCAAGCCTACTGTTGACGAGAATAATTTCCTTGTTGCCCGTCTTGTCGCTAAAGGCCGAGATCGCTTGCCTCTTAAAGATAATGTGGATGCCGATACGGAAACGGATCAGAGCGATCACTGTGACAATAGTCTCAGCGGTACCAGTGTTAATGAATATGGTTGTGCTGTTGGGCAGGCCAAGGTCGCTAGTGCACCTCTTGCGCAGGTCGGCAATAATCCACCGCAGGGGGTAAATGACTCTGTGGCGGTTAAAGCGGGTGATATTGTTGAGATCAGCCATGCGTCGTTGCTGGCAAATGACCGCGATAGCGATGGCGATCAGCTGCGTATCAAAACGTTTTCCCAGCCAAAGTTCGGGCAGTTGGCGATGCGTGCCGCTAATAGTTTTGTATATCGCCCTGTTGAAGGCTTTCTTGGTAGAGACACCTTCACCTATGTTATCGACGATGGCCAAGCCACTGGAGTGGCAACGGTAACACTGGTGGTCGGTGAGCAGGCTGAGGTTGATTTTACGTCTGTCTATTATGTGAATTTTGAATTTGACCGCGCGTCGTTGACCGCGGCGTCGCAAGTGTTAGCAAAGCGCATTATTAATGCATTGCTGGCTAATCCTGAAGTCCTTGTCGAGGTATCGACCTACACCGATAGTTTGGGTTCTAGTGCATATAATCGGCGTTTGTCGGAGCGACGCGCGGAGGTGACAAAGCTATTATTGATGGAATCAGGCATATCTTCTGATCGTATATACACCGCCGGTCGCGGCGAAGAGGAGCCTTTGGCCGATAACGCTACCGATAATGGCCGTGCGATTAACCGCCGAGGTGAATTTCGCTTTGTTGTGAGGTAGGGCTCTCGGTAGCATGGGGGATTATTGCGTAGAATGTACTACGCTAATAAGCAGGTTCCGTGTTCTTTTTGTGCTTCTGTGATGGCCTGTAATGCGTGACGGCATGCTCTTTGTTAATGTTTACAGAGTGATAAATGGAGGAATTGATCCGGTTAGCGTTTATTGAGGCCTAAGTTGGTGGCAATTTCGAAGAAACACATAGGTACTCGCTATTGCGTTTGGCGCATGCTTTTTCTGCTTGTTGTTAGTATACCTTTGCTGGCTGATTCGATTGTTAATCAGCATCATTTGGATGCGCTGCAACGCCGGTACGGTGACGCTGCCTATCAGCGCGGGCTCGATTTACAGATGATTTTGTTTGAAATTGCTGATTTGAGTGAGCGTGAAAAGCTTGAGAAAGTTAATAACTACTTTAATCAGTATGAATACGTGAGCGATACAGAAAATTGGCAGCAGCGTGATTACTGGGCAACACCAGAAGAGTTTATAGGGCGGATGCGGGGTGATTGTGAAGATTACGTCATTGCGAAATATTTCGCTTTACGTGAGGTGGGCGTGGCGGAAAGTAAGCTGTTTTTAACGTATGTTCAAGCAACAGAACTCAATGTTGCCCATATGGTGCTCACGTATTTCGAAAGCCCAGAGAGCATCCCTCTTGTTTTAGATAATTATAATCCGCATTTATTGCCCGCTTCCGAACGAGCAGATTTGGTGCCTGTTTATAGTTTCAATGCGCGTTCGTTCTTTTTGACAGATTCAAGTGCTGGTCTAGGAACAAAAGTGCCAACAAGCAAAGTAAAGAATAGTAAGTGGACGCAATTGTTAGAAACTCTTCAGGATGGTGCGAAATGACCTTGTTCAGGCAAATTGCCGTTCTGGTATCCATTGGCTTTGTGTTGCTGTTGGCTATTATAAGTATAGACAGCTTGCGGCAGTCGACGAGTCTGCTGCGGGAGCAGCTAGAGTCCACAGTCCAGGATGCCGCGACGGTGCTGGCGATCTCAATGTCGACTACCCAAAATAGTGAAGATACAGCAGCGGTAGAAACTTTATTTAATGCGGTGTTCGACAGCGGTTATTACAGCGATATTCGCTTGGTGGCAACGGATGGGCGGCTAATCTTCGAAAAGCGTCGGCCACTAACAACCAGTGGCGTTCCCGAGTGGTTTGTAGATACCGTGCGGCTTAACTCCGCAACTGGACGGGCGATGGTGATGAAGGGTTGGGTGCCTGTTGCTGAGCTGGAGATTACGCTTCATCCGGGCTTTGCTTATGCCGGTTTATATGAGCGATTAATGTCTACCACGCAGTGGTTTGTGTTGGTGTTTGTTGTCGTTTTATTGACATTGTGGCTAATTTTACATTATCTGCTTAAGCCTTTAAAAGCGGTGTATATCCAAGCAAATGATATTCAGGCCAATCGCTTTACCCAGCAGAAACGCTTACCTCAAACAAGGGAATTACGCCGAGTTGTGCAGGCGATGAACCGCTTGTCGAGTAATGTTGAGCAAATTTTTAATGAGCAAGAGCGGGCTGTAGCTCGCTATCAAAGTTTACTCTACCGCGATGAGTTAACTGGTCTGCGAAATCGGCGATTTTTGATGACCGAACTGAATGCTAATTTCACCGACATTGCTGGTTTTCACAGCGTGATGGCAATGATAAAGCTTAATGGGCTAGAGACGTTGCGGGAAGATTTTGGGTATCAACGCGCTGATGAAATTGTGCAGCTCTTTGCCGTGTGTTTAAAAGATAGCTTTGCGGAGTATCCTCACTATAAGTACGCACGGATTAGTGATGACGAGTTCGCCTTAATTATGCCAACGGAACGAGAACTGGCGACTACATTAATAAGCCGATTATTTGAACGTTTTCAAGCGCGCTGTCACTTCAATCAAGATGTGGTTTCTTTAAACGCTGGCGTTGCTGAATTAAGTAGAGCTGACGGTGTAACTGAGCTGCTGTCAGAGTTAGATTTGTCCTTGAGTCAAGCCCAATCCCTAGGTGCTTACCAGCTATGTTTCCCTGGCGAACAGCATTTGTCTTTACCCCAAGGAAAGCTGCAGTGGCGGAATTGGTTTCAGCATGCGCTGTCCTCTAATCAATTCTACTTAGTATCGCAATGGGTTTATGATAAAAACGGTGCGGTAATGCATCGAGAAATATTTGTTCGTATTGATGATGAGCAAGGGCGGCCAATTCCCGCGGCTGTCTTCATGCCTATGGCGCTGTCTCTTGGCTTCGGTCTGGAAATATACCGGAAAGTGAATGAGCTACTGCCAGCAGTGACTGCGGGAAAATATATTGTACCTTTTGCCGTAAACTTTTCTGATTTGTTTATCAGTGGCGCCCACGCATTTGAAGAACTAAATCAAATGCTCGAACTGTTTCAAAAATCGCCAGGCACACTGTGTGTTGAAGTGAGCCATGAAGCGGTTAGGAGTCACCCCGAGCGGTGTCAGCAGCTTGCTGATACGGTTAAACAATACGGCCATAGTTTTGGTGTGGATCACTTGGATCTGCATATTTCAATGCATACTCTGCAAGCTATTAACCCTGAGTATGTAAAAATCTCTGCACGGCTACTTGACGATCTCGGTGCAGAAAGCGATGCCAGTGCGTATCAAGCGCTGCGCAATGTGGTGCGCACCTTAGACATCGAACTGATAGCAGTAGGGGTTGATGAAAAGGCTCTTCGCGATCGCTTATTACTCATGGGCGTTGATGGTATGCAGGGCAATTATCTGGGGAAACCAGAGAGAATTATATGACAGAAATAGAGCATACTTATGACCCTTTGCTAAGTTGTTTAGTGGTCTTTTCTAAACTTTATAATCGACCGGTAACGGTTGATGCACTGATCTCTGGTTTGCCGGTTGCCCCGGGTGCTCGGGGTCCTGAAATGTTTTCTATCAAGCGATCTAAGGGGATGTTTCAGCGGGTGGCGGCGCGCGCCGGCTTTGCGTCAAGATTAATTAAGCGAGACCTAGAAGAAATTTCAGGCCTGTTGCTGCCATGTATTCTTGTATTGAAAAATCGCGATGCTGTGATTTTAGAGAAGATCGACCGTAAGACTGGCCAAGCGCGAGTTATTTTCCCCGAGGTATCTGGGGGCGCGGAATGGATAGATTTCGCTAAGCTTAACGAATCTTACGCAGGTTTTGCTTTTTTGCTCAAGCTTGAATTCAAACAAGAGTCGGCCAGTAAGAAAACGTTAAATCTTCGTAAAGGGCACTGGTTCTGGGATACCCTTAAACTGTCAAAAGAAGCCTTTGTTAGTGTGATCGTGGCATCGATTCTAATCAATTTTTTTGTAATCGCCACGCCGCTGTTTACTATGAATGTGTACGATCGCGTCGTACCAAACGACGCGATCGAAACTCTTTGGGTATTGGCGATCGGGGTTTTGCTGGTCTATGCCTTTGATATGGCCTTGCGCTTTTTACGAACGTATTTTCTTGAGGTTTCGGGTAAAAAAAGCGATGTCATCATGTCGTCCATTATCTATGAACAGGTGATGAACCTCAAAATGTCAGAGTGGCCGCGCAGCGTTGGTGCTTTTGCTAATAATTTGCGTGAATTTGAAAGTATTCGTGGTTTTTTTACTTCTTCAACCATTAGTGCCTTAGTTGATTTACCGTTTTCGATTTTGCTACTTATTTTAGTTGCTTACATCGGTGGGCCACTGGTCGTGGTGCCGATTGTGGTCATGATTTTATTGCTTCTCTATAGCTTTGCGATTATGAAACCATTGCGAGAGAGTATTGAATCAACCTTTGAGGCATCAGCGAACAAGAATGCGCATTTAATTGAGAGCTTGCATTCAATTCAAACCATTAAATCTTTGGGCGTTGCTAGCCATTCGCAATGGGTGTGGGAGGAGTCATCCGGCGCAATTGCGAATAAGTCGATGCGCAGTCGTATACTCTCAAGCTCAATTGCAGTGATCTCGCAGTTTCTAATGCAGCTAAATACGGTTTGTATCATTATTTTTGGTGTTTATCAGATTAGTGATCAGGCCTTATCGCTCGGTGGCTTAATTGCGGTGTCAATGTTGGCATCGCGTGCCGTGGCGCCAGTGGGCCAGGTAGCAACGTTGATTTCGCAATATCAACAAACTCGCACTGCATTTGATTCTTTAGATGGCATTATGAATATGCCTGTGGAGCGGCCCGAGAATAAGCAATACGTGCGTCGTCCAAGCTTTGATGGGCATATTGAATTCAAAAAGGTATCGTTCAGCTACCCTGAGGCGCAACAGGCTTCTTTGACTGATATCTCCTTTGAAATTACCCCCGGCGAGCACGTGGGCATTATAGGGAAGGTTGGTTCAGGTAAGAGCAGTTTGGCGAAATTGCTCATTGGCTTGTATGAGCCTACTGCGGGCTCTATTTCGGTAGATGATATTAATAGCAAGCAAATTGATCCTGCTGATCTCCGGCAGCACATCGGCTATCTTTCTCAGGAAGTTGGCCTTATGCGAGGTACGATTCGCGATAACCTCGTTTATCGCGACCCGCAAATTCGCGATGAGCGGCTTCTCGATGTGGCCGCATTGTGTGGGGTTGATCAATTTGTTAATCAATTACCATCGGGCTACGACACTCAAGTAGGAGAGCAAGGCGCGTGTTTGTCCGGCGGTCAGCGCCAGGCTATCGCCTTGGGGCGGGCTTTGCTGCGTAATGAATCTATTGTGGTTTTGGATGAGCCAACCAGTAATATGGATAATTCGACCGAATTTAGGATTAAGCGAAAATTATTTGATTATACTCGGGACAAAACCTTAATCGTCATTACTCATAAGACATCTATGCTAGATTTGGTTGAGCGGCTGATTGTGGTCGAGAATGGTCGCATTTTACTTGACGGTCCAAAGCAGCAAGTCGTTGAGAAACTTAAGCAACTTGGGAAGTAAGCTGACCTGATGAAAACAGAATTAAAAACTCATAAGGAGCTGGATGACGCAGATTTGGCTTATATGCGTAGCCTGTCCGCAGCGGTGGTGCAGCGGTCTCCACGTTATTTGATTACCGTGCTTATGGTGTTAGCGGGGCTGTTCTTGACGATGGTGGTTTGGATGGCCTTTGCGCAGGTTGATGTGGTTGTGCGCGGTTCCGGTAAGGTGATACCGGCGGGGCAGGTGCAGCAGGTTCAGAGCTTGGAAGGTGGCGTGGTTGCTGAAATTTTAGTCAGAGAGGGGGACTTGGTTGAGCCGAACCAGTCTTTGCTTAAGCTCAGTGATGTGGCCTTTTCAAGTTCATTTGAAGAAAATCAGCTGAAGTATTATGAGTTGCAGGCGCGAAGTATTCGCCTTCGCGCGGAAGCATATGATGAAGACTTCGTTGTTTCGTCAGAAATCGCAAAAACGATACCCGAGCTGGTGCGTTCTGAACGTAGTTTATACGACAGCAATCAGCAGCAGTTGTTGGACACTCTGAGTATTTATCGTCAGCAATTGTCTCAACAAGAGAGTGGGCTGGAAGAAGGCTATGCGAAGCAGCGGCAGTTACGTCGATCTTTAAAGCTAGTGCGCGAAGAAATAAAAATAAAGCGGCCCTTGGTGGAAGAACGCATTATCAGCGAAATTGATTTTCTGCAACTTCGGCAGCGGGAAGCTGAAATTGAGGGTGAGCTGGAGACGGTAACGATCACAATACCTCGCTTGCAGTCGTCTATTGAGGAGGCACGACGGAAATTAAGTCAAATTGAACACGATTTTCGTAATGAAGCTAAACGTGAACTGAATGAAGTGCTTGCGGAAATGTCGCGCTTTGAACAAACCCAGACAGCTCTAGGTGATCGGGTTAGCCGCACAACGCTACGTTCACCGGTACGCGGTGTGGTGAAACGCCTATACGCTAACTCCATTGGTGGGGTAGTTAAGGCGGGTGATAATGTCTTGGAAATTGTGCCTTTAGGGGATGAGCCTTTGGTTGAGGCGCGGATTAAGCCCTCTGACATTGCGTTAATTCAGATCGGCCAACCTACACGGTTGAAGTTTTCTGCCTATGATTTTGCGATAAGCGGTAGCTTGGCTGGCAAAGTTATTTATGTCAGTGCGGATACCACAACAACTGATGAAGGTGAAAGCTTCTATATTGTTCGAGTATTGCCAGAGCATTCCTACCTTGGTTCGGATGTCGAGCGTCTGCCTGTTAAAGTGGGTATGACCACCGAGGCCGATATAGTGACGGGCAAAAAAACGGTGCTTCAATACTTGTTAAAGCCCATAAATCGCGGGCTGCAGAAAGCGATGACCGAGAATTAAATGACGATATATGTTTGCTCTAAGTCTTCAACGTTTTTTAACCACGTTGATAATGCCTTGTCGGAAGGTGGCGTTTGCCAGCTTTCAACGATGACATTGCTGCCGGCTAGCGAGCCGGGTGATGTTTGCATTGTGCACCTCTCTTCATTTTCTGATAAAGAAATTCATACTTTTGTGCGTTCTGATTCGTTCGCGCCAGCGGTAGTTGCGTTAGCAGATGATGTGCCATCGCTCGTTAATTTATTGACCGCCAGCGAGCGAGGTGCAAAAGCTTATTTCAATAGTTATATGGCACCACAACACTACGCGCAGGTTATACGGTTACTGGAGGCCGGCGGAAGTTGGTTTCCGCCAGCCTTACTCCGCGAGGTGTTTGCACTCGCGAAGGCGGGAGATGCTCAGTTGCGCGATTCAGCGGTTGAATTGGAAAAACTGACCGTTCGTGAGCGTGAGCTGGCTGAATTTGTCGCTGAGGGGCGTTCAAATAAAGAAATCGCGTTGGCGTGTAATATATCCGAGCGCACGGTGAAATCTCACCTCACCAGTATCTATGAAAAACTTGGTGTAAAAGACCGCAAAGGCTTAATGGCCTTGCTGAGTTATCGTCCTGCCTCTGCCTAAATTCTCCGCTATTCTTATTCTTTCTTCGGCTGTTTCGGCTTGTTTGTTCCTCATAAGCTGGCGGCATCGTACTTAGGTACCATGCGCCCGACCTGTAACCTTGCTAGGATTGAGAGATCTAAAGAGAGGTTTACACAATGGCTGCCAAGCAAATAGGGTTTATCGCTGAAATCGTCGGTTCTGCAACCGTTCGTAGTGCCGACGGAATAATTCGCGTTGTTAATGTTGGAGATAACCTTCATGAAGGTGATTTGCTAACAACGGGACTTAATTCCACCGTTTCGGTGACATTCTATAATGGCAGTCAGCTTCATGTTGAGGCCAACGCCAAAATTCTTTTCGATGAAACCTCGGCCTATAACGGTGTGGGCTATGAAGATGTCGACGTAGATCAAATTGCCGCCTTACAGCAGGCAATTCTGGGCGGCCTTGATTTATCAGAGTTAGACCCGACGGCAGCGGGTATTAGGGATACAGAGTTTGGCGACGGACTTGCAGCTTCGTCTGAATTTTTTCGCGAAGGCCGCGAAGGGGCTGTTGATACCAGATTGACGCCTATTACTGGCAGTGACGACACAGACGAGCTTGATTTTGATTCGCAGAGCGGGCCGCGTTATGGCTCACAGCCAGACCAAGCTAAAACAAGTATTAGCCTTGATGAAGTTGCGTTGGACGGCGTGGTTAACTCGGTTGAATTGGCTAGTGCGCTTGTTATTAGTGGTTCTATTTCAGGTGACCTCGCGGCAGATAGCAGCATCACTATTACTATTGGTGGCAAGGATTATGACGCGACCATCAATGCTGACGGCACTCGCTTTAGCGTCACTGTTCCCGCCGCGGATGTAAGTCTACTCACCGGTGGTACTGTAACTGCAACACTTACTGGCACCGATGATGCCGGTAATAGTGTGGCACAGGATACCAGCCTACCATTCACGGTAGATACGAGCAGCACAGCGTCTATCACCGTCGATAATATCACCGCCGATGACATCGTTAACGCTGTGGAAGCTGGCGGCACGGTCAATGTGACCGGTTCGGTTGGCGGTGATGCTGCCGTTGGAGACACGGTTAGTTTCACTATTAATGGCACCGACTACAGCGGTACCGTGCAAGCCGACAATACCTTTAGCGTAGCGGTGTCGGGAGCTGATCTGGCCGCCGACACCTCCTTCGACGTGACGGTTGTCGGTACAGATAACGCGGGGAATCCATTCACTGCAACGACCACGTCTACCTATACAGTTGATACAACAGCGACAGCGACAATTGCCGTCGATAGCATTACCGCCGATGACGTGGTTAACGCCGTGGAAGCGGGAGGCGCTATCAATGTAACCGGTTCGGTTGGCGGTGACGCCGCCGTTGGCGACACGGTTAGCTTTACCATTAATGGCACCGACTACAGCGGCACCGTGCAAGCGGACAATACCTTTAGTATTGCGGTGGCGGGAGCTGATCTGGCCGCCGACACCTCCTTCGACGTGACGGTTTCCGGTACAGATAATGCGGGCAATCCGTTTGCGGCAACGACCACATCTACCTATACATTTGATACAACAGCGGCAGCGACAATTACCGTCAATAACATCACCGCCGATGACATCGTTAACGCTGCGGAAGCGGGAGGCACAGTCAATGTGACCGGGTCGGTTGGCGGTGACGCCGCCGTTGGCGACATCGTTAGCTTCACCATTAATGGCACTGATTACAGCGGCACCGTGCAAGCCGACAATACCTTTAGCGTAGCGGTGGCGGGAGCTGATTTGGCCGCCGACACCTCCTTCGACGTGACGGTTGCCGGTACAGATAACGCGGGCAATCCGTTTGCGGCAACGACCACGCCTACCTATACAGTTGATACAACAGCGGCAGCGACAATTGCCGTCGATAGCATCACTGCCGATGACATCGTTAACGCTGCGGAAGCGGGAGAAACTATCAGTGTG
>TARA_R110001599_G_scaffold1706_5_pt1 | contig 69469 bp, 77 predicted proteins | sample TARA_R110001599 | Tara Oceans TARA_R110001599 (sample SAMEA4398360) | marine metagenome | biome: Polar Biome; feature: [MES] marine water layer (ENVO:01000295) within the mesopelagic zone...; material: water (ENVO:00002006), including particulate matter (ENVO:01000060) such as...... | reverse complement strand
GATGTATGGGAAGAATCAAATAAAACTTGGACTATTAAAAACGGGATAAAACAAACCGTAAATAAGTTAGATGAAGCTAGGAAAGCCATTCAAATCCCCTTGACATGTCCAAAATGTGAAGATCCTCGAATGACTCATCCAGCATATAAAAAAATATATAGAAAATTTGGTTTTTGCCCTAACTGTCTTGTCAAATTCGAAAAAGATCTTAGAAGTACTGGTAAATATGATGAGTATGTCAATAAGGTTAATCAATCTAGTAATGAAGCATGGATACGCCAAATGACTGAGGAGTACCAGGAATTTTTAAATGGTATGGATGCTAATAAATTCATAACAGAAGCAGGTGATATTGAAGAATGGACTGGCGGAGAATCTAAAGAGTCTTTAGAAACAAAATTTGAAGCTAGAAAACTAAAAGTTAAAGAAGAATTGAAGGACGAACATGAGCATTCTAAATAAAATATTTTCAAGTGGAGCAACAGAGTTAGTTAAAGGGGTCGGAGGTGTTTTAGACAATCTAACAACATCGAAAGAAGAGAAACTTGAAGCTAAACGTAAGATGCAGGAATTGATTACTAATCATGAAGCCAAAATGGAGCAGAATATCACTGACCGATGGTCGGCAGATATGAATTCAGATTCTTGGTTATCCAAAAATGTAAGGCCATTAGTTCTAGTCTTCTTAGTAGTATCAACTGTATTGATGATATTCATAGATGCAGGTGTATTAGCATTCACCGTTGAAGAAAAATGGACTGACTTGCTACAACTAGTTCTCATTACAGTTATCGGAGCTTATTTTGGCGGTCGTACAATGGAAAAAAGAGTTAAGAAGTAGACGAAACTTCACCTCAATATATATTTATATATAAGTTATGGCAAAGAAAACAATTAAACAGATAATATCAGAAGAATATACAAGGTGTGCATCAGACCCTGTACACTTTATGAGGAAGTATTGTTATATACAACACCCTCAGAGGGGCAAGATACTGTTTAATCTCTTCCCTTTCCAGGAGAAATCTTTAACCGAATTCAAAAATCACGACTATAGTATAATATTGAAATCCAGACAGTTAGGTATATCAACCTTAACAGCAGGTTATGCATTATGGTCTATGATATTCCATGAAGATTTTAACGTTTTAGTAATTGCAACTAAACAGGATGTAGCAAAGAATCTTGTAACCAAAGTCCGAGTAATGCATCACTACCTTCCTAGTTGGTTAAAAACAGAATCTGTTGAGGATAATAGACTTTCTCTTAGATATGCAAATGGTTCACAAATAAAGGCCATATCTAGTTCTCCTGATGCTGGTAGATCTGAAGCTTTATCTCTGTTAGTTATTGATGAGGCAGCTTTTGTTAAGGAAATTGATGAGATTTGGGCTTCTGCACAGCAAACACTTGCAACTGGTGGTAAGGCTATTATACTTTCAACTCCAAATGGATCTGGTAATTTTTTCCATAGGACTTGGATCAAATCTGAAGATGGTGAAAACAAGTTTAATCCTATAAGACTCCACTGGACGGTACATCCAGAAAGAAATCAAGACTGGCGGAATGATCAAAGCCAAATTCTAGGTGATAAGATGGCAGCCCAGGAGTGTGATTGTGACTTTATAACTTCTGGACATTCGGTAATACCAGGAACTCTCCTCCAATGGTATAAAGAAAACATGGTTGAAGACCCTATTGAGACTAGGGGACTAAATAATGAATATTGGATATGGGAATATCCAGATTATACTAGAAATTATTTAGTTGTTGCCGATGTTGCTAGAGGTGATGGAGCTGATTATTCCACCTTCCATGTGATAGATATTGAAAAAGTAGCTCAAGTAGCCGAGTTTAAAGGTCAACCTGGGACTAAAGAGTTCGGTAACATGTTAGTAAATGTTGCAACAGAATATAATGAAGCTTTATTGGTTATAGAAAATGCAAATGTTGGTTGGGCAGCAATACAACCTGTTATAGATAGAGGATATAAGAATCTATACTATACATATAAGCACGAAGGTGTATCAGATTCAGCCACTCAGCTAAGTAAAGGCTATGACCTAAAAGATAAATCACAAATGACTCCAGGTTTTTCAACAACTTCTCGTACAAGACCACTTCTTATATCGAAACTTGATATTTATTTTAGAGAAAAAGCATGTACAGTTCGATCGAGTAGATTGATTGAAGAATTGTTCGTTTTTGTTTGGAATGGTCAAAGACCTGAAGCCCAAAGAGGCTATAATGATGATCTAACAATGGCATTTTCAATTGGCTTATTTGTTAGAGACCATGCATTAAAGTTGAGAAATGAGGGTATTGAATTAAATAAGAATGCTTTAAATCATATGGGGAAATCAGGCTTTTATTCTGGAGCCCCATCACCCGGTAAAGATACTTGGTCCCAAAAAATTGGGAATCAAGATGAAGATCTAACCTGGCTTTTATAATAAGGATTAAGAATGGCTGATAAATCATTTTTTGGTAGATTACAAACCCTATTTTCAACTTCTACAATAGTTCGTAGAACTGGAGACGGTGGAATAAAAGTTGTTGATGTAAATAAAGTTCAACAAGGAAGCAATTTAGCTAGCAATAGACTTGTGGATAGGTTTAATAGATTGTATCAATCTCATGCAAACACAGGTAATCGTGCACAAGCAAATTACCATGCTGCAAGACTGCAACTCTTTACCGATTATGAGGTAATGGATGAAGATTCTATAATCTCATCAGCTTTAGATATCTATGCAGACGAATCTACATTAAAGAATGAGTTTGGTAGCACTTTGGATATTCAAAGTTCAAACTCAGAAGTCCAAAAAATTCTACATAATTTATTCTATGATGTTTTAAATATAGAATTTAATTTATGGCCATGGGTTAGAAATATGTGTAAGTATGGCGACATGTATTTAAAAATGGATATTACTGAAAAACTAGGTGTAACAAATGTTTCTCCTTTTTCACCATATGAAATGATAAGGGTAGATGGTGAAGATCCTCAAAATCCTGAAATAGTTACTTTTATTCATGACCCTGCAATGTCAGGCCAACCTACATATGGTGCTGGCGGTGCTAATAGAGATCAAGATGAATTTCAAAATTATGAGATTGCTCACTTTAGATTGCTATCAGATTCTAACTTTTTACCTTATGGTAAATCTATGATAGAAGCAGCTAGGAAAAATTGGAAGCAATTAACTCTAATGGAAGATGCAATGATGATCCATAGGATTATGCGTGCTCCAGAAAAGAGAGTATTCAAGATCGATATTGGTAATATACCACCAGCAGAAGTAGATAATTATATGAAGAGAGTTATTGATAGTATGAAGAAAACTCCATACATAGACCAAGCTACAGGACAATATAATTTAGAATTCAACCTTCAAAATATGATGGAGGACTTTTACTTACCAGTTAGAGGTGGTCAATCAGGTACTGAAATAGATTCTTTAAGTGGTATGGAATTCACTGGTATAGATGATATTGAATATTTAAGAAATAGAATGTTTGCAGCATTAAAAGTACCTAAAGCCTTCTTGGGTTATGATGAAAATCTAGGTGAAAAAGCAACATTAGCAGCTGAAGATGTTAGATTTGCAAGAACAATAGAGCGTATACAAAAAATAGTCATATCTGAATTAACAAAAATAGCAATAGTTCACTTATACTCTCAGGGGTATAACGATGCAGATTTAGTAGACTTTGAGCTAAATCTAACAAATCCATCTACAATTTATGAACAAGAGAAAATTGAATTGTGGAGTAATAAGGTATCATTAGCAGATTCTTTAAAAGAAAATAAAATGTTATCTGAAAATTGGATCTATGATAAGATCTTTGGATTATCAGATGATGAGATTAAAAAAGAAAAAGCCAATGTTATTGAGGATTCTAAGAATAACTTTAGGAAAGAGACTATAGAGACTGATGGTGAAGATCCTGCCAACCCTCCTAGTGATGAACCAATTGATAATGATGATTCAGATGATGGTTCTGAAACTTCTTTTGAAGAGTATGGTGAGATGGGTGGTCAAGATAAGAAGGCTCCTGCCTATGGTAAATCCCAAGATTCAGCAAGAGGTAGAGACCCTTTAGGTAAAGAAACTCGCAGTATCCATAGAGAAAATTTTATTAAGTCTTTAGCATTATTGGGCAGAACAAAAACTTCTTTATTAAGTGAAAATAATATTCTTGATGATAACGCTTTATAAAATATATAGATATTTATTATGGACATCTTGTAAAAGATTTGGAAAAAATTACTATGACAAAAATAAAACATTCAAAGTTTAAGAACACCGGAGTCTTATTTGAACTGCTAGTTAGACAGATAACTAGTGATGCTATAAATAATGTTGATGATTCTACTTCGGTAAAACTTATGAAAGAATTTTTCAAAACTAATACTTTATTACGTAAAGAGCTAAATTATTATTCTATGTTAAAGTCCGAAAAAATGGGCTCTGAATCTAAAGCTAGTAAATTTATTGATGTTATTCTAAATGAACATAGTAAAATAAATAAGGCTTCTATTCGTAGAGAAAAATATAATTTGATTAAAGAAATAAAGAAATCCTATGACTTGGACAAATTCTTTTCTACTAAGCTATCCGATTATAAGTTAAATGCATCTATTTATAACTTATTTGAAATGAATACTAAAAAATTCAATTCTCCTAAAAAGATAATGACTTCTAGGTCAACTATATTAGAGCATATAAAAAATGTAAAAGTTATTAAGCCTAGTGATACGATCATAGAAGCATATAAAAAAGAGTCTCAGGATATTAGATTATTGAGTTATAATATATTGTTGGAAAAATTTAACGATAAGTATGATAACTTAGATATTAAACAAAAATCCTTACTTAAAGAGTATATTAATAATGTTAATAATACTGGAAAGCTCAAGAAGTTTATTGATAAAAATATAGATATAGTAGTCAAGTCTTTAGTCAAAAGTTCAAAACTTGTTGAAGATAAAGTGGTCTCTGTTAAGCTTAGTGAAATATCAACTCAGCTAAAAGCTATAAAATCAAGAAAATCTATCAAGGATAATCATTTATTATCTATTATGAGATCTTATGATCTATTAAAGGAATTGACTAATGTCGTTAAAGGATAAATTAGACGAATTAATTGATGAGCTTATAGACGAAGCTAATTCTACTGGAGAAGGGGAGGCTTATGATACCCCTAATGCATTTGGTGAGTTAGATGATGAAGATATAGAAAAAGATGGTTATAAGAAGGTGGCTGAATCAACATTCAAAAAAGCTGCAAAATTAATGTTGGGCGAATCTAGTTATAAAAACTACAAGAATGATGTAACACATAGCCCAAAGCAAAAAGTTAATAAAGCTATTATAAGTATTAATTCTAAATTACATGAAATTGATAAAGTTTTAACTCATAATATAAAATTAAAAAATGAAACAGGTGTGGATTCTACGAAATATTGGAAGGGCACTCGTAAGACCTTATATAGAATATCAGAAAAAATGCAAAGAATTTCTGAAAAATTGAGGAAATTTTAATGTCTAAAGTCAAAAAAGAAATAAAAGAAGCAATATCTTCTGAAGATATAAATGCTTTAAAAGCCCTTATTAGAAAAGAAGTATCTAAGATTTTCTTTGATTTGTATAGAAAAAGATCAACCTGGAGCAAATAATGTCTAAGCAATTATTAGTAGATTATAACATATTTAGAGTGAGTCCTCAGATGATAGCAGAATCCCAAGAGAATAATAATGGGAAAGTTATTGTGGTTGGATGTTTACAGAGAGCTAACGTCCCAAACCAAAACGAAAGAATATATCCTCGAGCTATATTGGAACGTGAAGCTAGTAAGTATAAGTCTACATTCATAAGAGAAAATAGAGCCCTTGGAGAATTAGACCATCCTGAATCTTCAGTGGTAAATCTAGCTAATGTTTCTCATAATATTAGAGATGTCTGGTGGAAGGGTGATGACCTAATGGGTAAAGTAGAAATACTATCAACTCCAGCAGGTAATATCTTAAAAACCTTATTAGGTCAAGGTATCACTGTAGGTATATCTTCTAGGGGTATGGGTTCGGTAAAAGAATCTACAAATAGTAGTACCGTAGAAGTACAAGATGATTTTGAATTAGTTTGTTGGGACTTTGTTTCCAATCCATCAACTCATGGAGCTTTTATGGCTCCTATGAATGAAAGTATAAATAACCCTGTTAATAAATATGCCAAGGTCAACAACATAATTTCAGAAATGTTATGTGAAATGACTGGAACGTGTGGAATACCAAAAAAGAAATCCCCTTGTGGCTGTGGCGGCAAATGTGGCGGATGTTAAGGAACCAATATGAAACTTAGAACCCTTTTAAATGAAAACTCTGATAGATTAAACCCAAAACACAAAAGAGAAGTATTGGAGGCTATTGCCAACTTTAATTCTTTTGGTGATAGTATCTATTCTAAATCCAATATCAAAGAGGTAGTTCAGTCTATTTCTGAATTATGTGAAAATGCAACGAAGCTTGCTTTACAAGAACATGATGATTGGTTTGATAGTGTTACTGTTAAGCGTGATATGAAAGAAGTGGCTGGAATCCTAAAAGAATTCGTCAAAACTTCTTCGGAAACCAGATCTACTCAACAAAGATTAGAATCTCTTTATGAAGATTTGGGCCATAAATTAGGCAGATATTATGATATTAATGAGAAGTTAGATGCTGTAGGTAAAGAAGATGGTGATATAGATAATGATGGAGACGAAGATGATGCAGATGGTTATTTAGCTAAAAAACGTTCGGCTATTACCAAAGCGGTAAAGAATGAAAGTTCAACTAGTTTAAAATCTTTACTTAGTGAAAATCACGCTTTAGGAATCCTACCATCATCTAAGTTACTAAAGATGAAGTGGAACCCTTTAACTGAATCAGAACCTTTGGAAGAGGGTGCATCATCAGAAGAAAAACGAATCGCAATGTTAGCAGTCAAAAAACAAGCTAAATATAGAAGTGTTGATATAGCAACAGCTATTCAAGATCAAATAAGAGCTTTACAAGAATTGGCAAGTGATGTAAAGAAGGGGAAATTGAAATAATGAAAGAATCTCAACTAAGAGCATTGATAGAATCTGAAATTCGTTCTATGCTTACCGAAAAGTTTGCATCTAAGAATATGACGAAAGCATTTAAGCGACTGGATTCATATGATAAAAAGATGTTTAATGCTTTATCTAACAAGTATAAGATTGCTTGGGATGCTATAGATGACTCTGCGGTTAAACATATAAAAAATCCTAGTTCAATAAAAGTCGAATCAGATACATTAGTTCTTTGGTTTACCAATTCTAACAAATTAACTGGTAAGGAAGGTGACTGGGATGCTTTAGATGTAGCTAAGGGGTTACTAGCAGTAACTCATGGCAAACAATCCCTATCTTTGGGTGCAAATGTAGTTAAAGCAGCTAAACCTGGTAAAGCTAGTCAAAGTGGAGATTCTGGTATTAACTCAAAATACTTTAATTCGTTTAAAAGAATAGCCCAATTTGCTGATGAAGCTTATGTAGTATATTATAGTACTGATATGAGTCGCAATAAAGTTGGAAATGTACAAATAACTAGAGCTCAGCAAAAATCTGGTGCTTTAGCTCTTAATACTACTAAAGAAGTTTTAAGAGATAATAAGCGAAGATATGAATCTAAGCTAAAAGCAATAGCAGCTAAATTAGGTGTCGAAGGCGCTAGTAAGTTCATGGACAAAATCTATGCTTTATTCGAATCTGAAATCAAAAAGAAAACCGATTTGCTTAAAAAAGGAACTTGGGATACATCTTGGACAACAGGATATCAAACAGCAAGAAGAACTTTTGAAGATGCTACTGATACTTACCAAAGACTATTAGAAGAGATAGCAGCTCATAGGAAAAGAAAGGGTGATGAGTGGGAAGACAAATGGTTTGAATCTACAAAAGCAAATAAAATAAAAGAAATAAAAGAACAATATCTTAAACTTAAGAAAGAATTAGATAAGCACGTAGTTAAGTCAAATAAAAATGAATCTATTAATGAAGCTAAACCAGATCTTGTTAGTATGATGCGAATGGCAGTAACAGCTACTAAAAAATCAAAGCAAAGTTCTTCTACTATAAAAGCTTATTTAAAATCCTTAGCTAAAGATTTAGCAAAAAATGCTAAAGATTATGTAGATTATGACCAAGATGATTGGGTAGAAGATTTGGAAAATTGGATAGCAGACAGAGGTTAACCAAAAATAAAAATAATTAAAAAGTCGGTGTATAATTTTTATATGTCGACTTTTTTTCTTATATTTAGACTATATAAATAATTAATAGAAATCTTATGCAAAGAACAGAATTCCGCAAACGGAAATTCAAAAAAACTGACTTCATTAGTGAAAACAGTGCACTGGGAGTTAAAGTCCCAGACAGTTCAGATTATGCTTTAGAAGGTGCTTTAAAGGTCTTTAAACGTAATCTGAAAGATGAGGGAAGGCTTTTAAGAGTGAAAGCCAACCAAGAGTATACCAAACCCACGACCAAACGTCGTAAGCTTAAAAACGATGCAGTGCGTCGTCAAGCTATGGAACATTCGAAGGAGGTGGCATTTTGGGATAATTTCACCTGGACTATTATGACAAAAAACGGTCCTTTATAGAATAATACAACAATTTAGTACAAATTAAGCTGGAAATTTAATATTTCTGGCTTTTTTTGTGGCCTTTTCATAAATTCATATATACTTATATTCGTAAATAACATGCAAAAATGCTTTGTCCTTTTATATAAAGCAAGCCATGTAAAATTAAAATTTCTATTAAGGTTCCTAATAACCTTATTTCCTGACAAACATATTATAGGAGAACGACAATGTCAAAAGACTTGTTAAAAGAGGCAATTGCCGATGCAAAAGCTGTTAGAGAAACTGCTATTGCAAATGCTAAGCTTGCTCTTGAAGAAGCGTTCACACCAAAACTACAATCTATGTTATCTACGAAAATACGTGAAGACTACGAAGACGATCTTGAAGATGAAGATGAACTAGACGTTGCTGTTGAAGCTGAATATACTGAAGACGAAGAGTTTGATGTACCAGTTGAAGACGAAGTAGAAGAAGTACCCGTAGAAGACGAAGAAGATGAAGTTGTGGCTGAGGATGCTCCAGAAGACCAAGGTTTAGAAGATGATGATGACTCACTAGAATTAGAAGCGATTATTCGTGAATTAGAAGGTGAAGACGAGGAAGAAGTTCCTGCAGAAGACGAAGAAGAATTTGCTTTTGAATCAACAGAAGTAGTAGCCGAAGAAGATGAAGCTGTTACTGAAGAATCTGATTTTGATCTTGAAGAAGTTATTAAAGCTTTACAAGAAGAAGATGAAGACGGTGATGATGAAGAAGTAGAAGAACCAGCAGTTGATGATTTAGAAGAAGCTTACGAGACTATTAGATTCTTGAAAGACAAAATTAATGAAGTTAACTTGTTAAATGCAAAACTTTTATTCTCAAACAAATTATTCAGAAATGGTAATTTAAACGAAGACCAAAAAATGCGTGTTATTGAGACGTTCGACAGAGCTAATTCAGTACGTGAAGTAAAATTGGTTTATTCAACATTAGCAGAATCTATGAAATCAATGAGGTCATCTACCAAGAAGACATCAATGACTGAAGGTCTTGCTTCAAAATCAACAAGATCAACAAAACCTTCGAAAGAAGTTATCGTTGAATCTAACAACTTTTCAGATCGCATGCGTAAGCTTGCAGGTTTGATTTAATTTAAAATTTAGGAGACAATATAATGTCAAATATGTCAAATTTGCTAAAAGAATCGAAAGCTTCTTTCAATCAGCAAAAAGATCAAACGGCAAAATACGTAGCTAAATGGGAAAAGACTGGACTTTTAGAAGGTCTTGACAGTGAGTATGATAAACATAACACTGCAATCCTTTTGGAAAACCAAGCTAAACAACTTATTTCAGAGTCAGGGAATGCTACTAGCACTTCTGCTGGTCAAGAAGACTGGAATGGAGTTGCTTTACCTTTAGTAAGACGTATATTTGCAGAAATCTCAGCTAAAGATTTCGTATCAGTTCAACCAATGAATCTTCCTTCGGGACTAGTATTCTGGTTAGACTTTAAATATGCAAACAAAGTTGGTGGTCACGCCATAGGTGATTCGGTATTCGGTAAAACCGGTACAAAATCTGATGTAACAGACTTTTCAAAAGGTCTATATAATGGTCCTGGTCGTGAAGGCTATACTTTAAATGCTGTTAAGATTACTGCTGGTACAACAGCTTCAGCAACAACTGTTACTTTAAATATGGCCGATGTAGATCCTGATATGTTAATGTCAGCTTACTTCATTTCGGCTTCGGGTGCTCCGGTTATAGCAGAATCTGTAAATACTACAACAGGAGTAGTTACATTTGCATCAGCCGCTGGTACTGGTACACAAGGTGATGTTTATTACTATGCTAAACCAGTTGATGCTGGTGATCGTGGTGACTTTGAAGCTGTACATACCATTGGTTCAGGTGGAAATACTTTAGAAGAAGCAAACTTGAACATTCCAGAATTGAATGTAGAACTTGAACAAGAGGCTTTAATTGCTAAGACTCGTAAGTTAAAAGTTGTATGGACTCCGGAATTTGCTCAGGATTTAAACGCTTATCATTCAATTGATGCTGAAGCTGAATTAACTTCAATGTTATCAGAATATGTAGCAATGGAAATTGATTTAGAAATTCTTCAAATGCTACATGCAAATGCTGGATTCACTGGTTCATGGAATGCTAATCCAGACGTGGTTGCTGATAATGCAGGCTACCAACAAACTGGTTCAATCTGGGCTTACCAATTAGGTTCGCATAATGCTACTATTGGATATGAAATTCAAAAACTATCCAATAAGATTCACCGTGCTACTATGCGTGGTGGAGCAAACTTCATCGTATGTTCGCCAGATGTTGCTACAATACTAGAAACTATACCTGGTTTTGCTGTAGATACAGATGGTGATAAAGATAGCTTTGCAGCTGGTGTAGAAAAAATCGGTAACTTTGCAAATCGCTATAAAGTTTATAAGAATCCTTACTGGAATTCAGATGATATGATTATCGGTTTCCGTGGTAACCAATTCTTAGAAACTGGTGCGGTTTATGCTCCGTACATTCCGTTAATTATGACTCCACTTGTATACGATCCTAACAACTTTACTCCAAGAAAAGGTGTTATGACTCGTTATGCTAAAAAAGTAGTTCGTAAGGACTTCTTTGCTAAATTATCAGTTAAGAATAAAATATAATAATTAATTCTTATTGATTGATATTAGAGGCCCATTAACTTGGGTCTCTTTTTTTGTGCATAGATATTTATACTAAACAACTTAGGAGAGTTCATGGTTCAAATGGCAAAGAGTAAGCCTAAATATAATAAAAAAGGTTATAGATTTTTACTTTCATTAAATGAAGAGCAAAAAATTGCAAAAGCTGAAATACTTGAGAATGATATATCTATTGTAATAGGTAAAGCAGGCTCTGGAAAAACATTGTTAGCATGTCAAATAGCATTACAAATGGTTTTAGAAAAACAAGTCAATAAGATTGTAATAACAAGACCAACAGTTTCTAAAGAGGATCTTGGATATCTACCAGGAAAACTCGAAGATAAGATGGATCCTTGGGTTGCACCAATATATGGAAACATGTATCAACTTCTACGAAAAGAAAGAGTTGATGCAATGATAGCAGATGGAACTATAGAAATAGTCCCTGTATCATACATGAGAGGTCGGACTTTTACTAATTCTTGCATTCTTGTAGATGAGGCTCAAAATGTAACTCACGGTCAATCTCTAATGATATTGCAAAGAATCGGCGTAGGTTCTAAAATGCTTTTCTGCGGCGATACCGATCAAATAGATTTGAAAAATTATGGTGACACAGGGCTTAAGTTTCTACAATCAATAAGTTCAGTTCGAGGACTACACACAATAAATCTCCTTGAAAATCATAGACATCCCATTTTGGATGATGTACTAGATGTTTATGAAAAATACAAATACCACAAAGGTCTTTAGGCTTTAACTTGATATTTATAATGGATAGGAAAGACGATTATGGCAAATATTAAAATATGGACAGGAACATCCACATTTCATGGACTACAAGGTCAAACACCTTTTGGTCATTATGATACGGATGTTAAATTTAGAGCAGATGCAGATACTGTTGCATCTTGGTGTGCAAAAAGATTGGGATATCCAATAGTAGATATAGAGCTTCAGGACGTACAGTTTTGGGCCTGCTTCGAAGAGGCTGTGACAGAGTATAGTGCTCAGGTACAAAGATATCAAATACGTCAGAATTTATTAGAAGCCTCTAATCAAACTCGAACAGATTTAACTAATCGTACTATAGAAGGTTTAAATGGTCCTATAGGTTTAAGTGAGCATTATGGAACAGAAGCTCTTTCTGGTGGGAATGTAACGTTAAAAAGTGGATCTATAGCAATAACTTCAGGCACTCAAACTTATGATTTACAAAACCTTTATGGTTCTGTAAGTGAAAGTAATAGTAGACTTGAAATCCGAAAAATATTTCATGATAGAACTCCTGCTAGTAGAAGATATTATGATCAGTATGCTGGTAATGTACATAATGCTACAATGGCATTAGGAGAATTTGGATTCCAAAATAGAGGCGCTGGTGTATCCTTTATGCTGCTACCAATGTATGATATAATGTTAAGAAATCAACAAGTAGAGTTTAGTGATATGGTTAGAAAATCTGCATATTCTTTTGAGCTACAAAACAATGTGATTAAATTATTTCCTAAGCCAACTTCAGACTTCAATTTATGGTTCCAATATTACACAGAAGCATCAAAAGTTACAGGTAGCCTAGGAACTATAAATAATGTAACTAGCTTTGCAGATATTGATTATAGAGTAATGACCTACTCTAGAATAAACTCTCCAGGTATTCAATGGATTAAAAAATACACGCTTGCACTAGCTAAAGAATTACTAGGTCAAATCCGTAGTAAATATGCTTCAGTTCCAATTCCTGGTGGCGAAGTTAGTTTAGATGGTGATTCTTTAAGAGGTGAAGGCGCAGCAGAAAAAGAAAATCTAATCACACAATTAAGAGAAGATTTAGAAGCTTCTTCTCGTAGAAATATGTTAGAAGCTAAAAAAGAAGAATCTGAATTCTTAAAAGAAACAATTGGTAATGTACCGCTTAATATTTATATAGGATAATAATGGCTCTATTTGGCTCATCAAAAGACGTAGATTTATTCAATTCTTTAAATAAGGAATTGATTAATAATATTATTGATACTAATGTAGATGTGTATAAAGTATCTGTTAGTGATAATAATGATAATCTGTATGGTGAAAATATAGAGAAGGTTTATAATCCAGCCATAAGAATTGCTTGTCTAGTTGAATTTCAAGATCCAGTGTATGTAGATGCAGAATATGGTACAGATATAGACCAAGAAGCCAACTTCAGTTTCCTTAGGGATACTTTAAAAAATACCGCGGAACTAGTTCTGGAAGTTGGTGATATAATAGATCATGATGGTAGTTATTGGGAAGTAGATAAAGTCATCGATAATCAATATATAGTTGGTAAAAATCCAGAAGCTGTTAAAAATGACGACAACTTTGGTTCTAACTTTTCGGTTATTTGTAATGCCCATAGAGCTAGAACATCAAAACTAAATATAGAAAAGTCTGTAAAAACTTTTATTAAAAAACTTAAGAATATATAATGGCTGAAAACAAAATAAATAGAGCAGATCAAATGAATAGAACTGGTGATGGCCCAAACATCACTATGGGCCTATATGAGATAGATTCTGTTATTAAATATTATTTTGATAATGTTGTTCAGCCAACTGTAAATACAGAGGATGGACCTTCTCCAGTACCTGTAATATATGCTTCGCCAGAAAGATGGAAGAACATCCAGAAGTCTGGTCTGCTAAGAGATCAGAAAGGTATGATTCAATTACCTGCAATAGCTTATAAGAGAACATCTTTTGAACGCAAATTGATAGGTAGTAAAGTAGATATAAATAATCCTTTAGTACAATCGTTCCAAACTGCATATTCAAGCAAGAATACATATGATAATTTCGAGGTTTTAAATGGACGAAAACCTGTAGGGACTTTCCATAATGTGGTAGTGCCAGATTATATCACCCTTCAGTATGAATGTGTAATTTGGACCGATTATATTACCCAATTAAATACAATCATAGAAGATATAAACTATTCAGCTAATCAGTATTGGGGTAATGAAAAATTTAAGTTCCTTGCCAAGATCGATAGTTTTACTACAGATCTAACTGTAGATGCAGGAACAGATAGAGTAAATAAAGCTACCTTCAATATCAACATGAATGGTTATGTAATACCCAACAACATACAAAAAGCTCTTAGTAACTTCAATCCTAAGACATTCTCACCAGCAATAATTACTGTAGGTTCAGAAGTCGTAATTGATATTAATAAAGATATACCTACTAAATAATTTTTTTATTTGAAAAAGATTTCTTATATTTATACATAATAATTAAATATAGAGGAATTAGTAATGTCAAAAGAAGTAAAGTTTAGTAAAGAAGAAGTTGATAATATTCAAAAAATTAGAGATGGATATGATGAACTAGTAGTAAAACTAGGTCAAATTGAGATGAGTATTATAAATCTCCAAAGTAATAAAAATTCTTTAATAAAAGAATCTGAGAGCCTTAAAATCGAAGAAAATGAAATAATTAAAAGTATGACGGAAAAATACGGCGATGGCCAATTAGACGTAAATACTGGAGTATTTATTCCTGAATAATCATTCTTTGGGGATTTTTTAATATATTTATATACTGATTAGTAATACCATTTTATATAAGCAAACAAATTTAGGAGAAATAAATGGCTGAAAAACTTATAAGCCCTGGCGTATTTACTGCCGAAAATGATTTATCATTCATTCCAGCAGGAGTTGGAGAGATAGGTGGAGCGATAGTAGGGCCAACAGTTAAAGGACCAGCACTGGTGCCTACTGTTGTTAATAGCTATGCAGAATATGCACAGGTATTTGGCGATGTGTTTGCCTCAGGTAGCACGGTGACCGAATACTTAACATCAATTTCTGCAAGAGAATATTTAAAACATTCCGGCACTTTAACTGTAGTTAGAATACTAGGAACCGGATATAGTAATGCAACTTCGACTGTAACACAATCAGCAGGTGCAGATGCTACTTCAAATTCATTTACTTTAAATACTATAGCAGATGGAAAAACTCAGAATAGTTCTGGTAGCGAAGGTGCTAATAATGTACTATCTACAACTGGTACTAAAGACAATCTTAGATGGGAAATTTCCACCGTAAATAATTCAAAAGGTACTTTTACCCTATTAATTCGTCGTGGAGATGATTCATCAAAGCACAAAGTAATCCTTGAAACTCATAGTGATCTTTCATTGGATCCAAATTCTAGTAATTATATTGCAAAAAGAATTGGAGATCAAAAGAATGTATTGGTGACTTCAGATGGTACATATTTACAACCATCTGGTAACTATCCTAACCAATCTAGATATATTTATGTGAGTGTTGTAGCTGATACTATCGACTATTTAGATTCGAATGGAAGTGTAAGAGTAGATACAGCATCTGGTAGTTTACCTATTGCTGCAACTTCGGGAACCTTCGCAGGTGGAGTAAATGGTAATGAAGCATCAGGTGCTAAATCGATGTTTGGTGATATTTCCCCAACTAATGCTCAGGGACTTAAACTTGACTCAGGAACTTCAGGTTCGGACCATTATGGTTATGCTTTTGATTTATTGGGTAACCAAGACGATTACGATATAAACCTTTTATGGGCACCAGGTATAAATAATTCAGATCATGGAGCACTTTGTAACAAATTAATCACTACTTGTGAAGGTAGAGGTGATTGTTTTGCTATTGTAGATCCAGTTGGTCATGGTAAAACTATAGACAACGCCGTAACACAGGGTGGAGCTGAAGATACATCTTATGCAGCTATGTATTGGCCTTGGGTTCAAACCTCAGCTAATGGTAGATATGTATGGGTACCAGCTTCAACATTGATGCCAGGTGTAATTGCATTTAATGATAAAGTTTCACATGAGTGGTACGCACCAGCAGGATTAAACCGTGGTGGACTTAGTTCAGCAATCCAAGCAGAACGTAAGTTAACTCATGCTAATAGAGACACTCTTTATGAAGCAGCTATCAATCCTTTAGCAACATTCCCTGGTGAAGGTGTTTGTGCATGGGGACAAAAAACACTACAAAGAAAAGCTTCTGCATTAGATAGAGTTAATGTAAGAAGATTATTAATTAACCTTAAAAAGTTTATTGCAAGTACATCCAGATACCTAGTATTTGAAAACAACACAGCATCAACTAGAAACCGATTCCTAGCATCAGTAAATCCATATATGGAATCTGTGCAAGAGAAAAATGGTCTATATGCCTTTAAAGTTGTAATGGATGAATCGAACAATACACCAGATATTATTGACAGAAATATAATGAAGGGTGAGATATACCTACAACCTGCTAAAGCAGCAGAATTTATTGTCGTAGACTTTAATATCATGCCAACTGGCGCAACTTTTGAAGACTAAGATATTTATAATAAAGGAGAATGAGTAAATGGCAAATTTAATAGACCCAACAGAAATGATGTACAATTCTTTCGAACCAAAGGTTGCGAATAGATTCATTATGTATGTTGATGGAATCCCTTCATATCTTATAAGAAAGGCCCAACGACCTACATTTAAGAATGGGGAAACCCAATTGAAGCATATGAATTCACAAAGATGGATTAAAGGTCGTAGTGAATGGGATGCTATGACTGGCATTGAACTATATGATCCGATCGTACCTTCAGCTGCACAATCAGTTATGGAATGGGTACGTTTACACCACGAAACAGTAACTGGCCGTGATGGTTATGCTGATTTCTACAAAAAGGACATTACTATTAATATGTTAGGTCCTGTGGGTGATAAAGTTGAAGAGTGGCAATTGAAAGGCGCTTGGATAACTAATGCCCAATTCGGTGAAATTAGTTGGGAAGAAGATGGTACTCCATTACTAATCACTCTTGATTTAAGATTCGACAAAGCAATATTACAATACTAATATTCGACCAATAATATTAAGCTCCCAGAAATGGGAGTTTTTTTTGTTGACATATATTTATATATACAAAACTTAAAGGAGTTATTATGTCAAATAAAGTTACAGAAGATTACCCAGGTAAATCCCTGAGTACAGAAGAATTAAAAGCAAAAGTTACCGCTGAATCTAATATCGAATCAGTTAAGAAATCGAAATTCCCCACAGAAATTATTGACTTACCAAGTAAAGGCCGTTTATATCCGCCAGATAGTTCATTGAGTTCAGGAAGAGTTGAGATGAAATATATGACTGCTAAAGAAGAAGATATTCTAACATCGTCAAATCTAATCCAAAAAGGAATTGTAATTGACACTCTTTTAAGAGCACTGATTATTAGCAATGGTGAGGGCAAATCAGTTAATTATGGTGATTTATGTATAGGCGATAAGAATGCGATTATGGTTGCTGCAAGGATTTTGGGCTATGGTGCTGATTATCCTGTAGAGATGTCATGTCCATCATGTCAGAATAAACAAAAATCATCTATAGATTTGGCTTCCTTAGATAATAAAGTAATCGATGAATCGTTATTAGATAATGGTCCAGTATATGATTTCTATCTACCAGCTTCAAAAAGAGATCTAACCTTCAAAATTCTTACTCATAATGATGAAAAGAAAATAGAAGAAGAAGCGAAACAAATGAAAAAGAAAAACTTCGGTGGCAATGGAGTTACTTATGAATTAACTAGCAGATTGAAGCATATGATACAGTCTGTTGATGGTGCAGCAGATCCTAAGACTATTAAAGATTTTGTTGAAAATGAATTCTTATCTAGAGATTCTTTAGCATTCCGAAAGCACATAGAGGCTATGTCTCCTGATGTAGACATGGGAATTTTCTTTGAATGTGAGTCTTGTGGTCACGAAGAACCATCTATTCAGATGCCAATGAATGTTCAATTTTTTTGGCCTGGGGCTTGATTACAAGCCCATTCTGCATAAACAACTATTTGAGATGTTATACTTTTCTCAAGGAGCATTTACTCATACCGACCTGTATGAAATGCCAGTATATCTAAGAACTTTCTATTACAAAGAATTATCTAAGCAATTGAAACATGAAAAAGATGCTATGGATAAGAGTAAAAAAGGTCAATCTTCTGGTCAACCAAACATACCTTCTTGGGCTAAAAGTTCTAATAAGTGATATTTATAAGCGTATAGATACATTTATTAGGACTCATCATGAAAAAAGATTTAGAATTAAGTAAGCAACTTAAAAAAATTATAATCAAGGAAGCAGAATCAAATCCTGACGTGGACATGATTTCTGAAGGATTTTTCAACAAAGTTGTTAATCACATCAAAAAAGTTTTAGATAGAGCTAATAATAAAAGTTTTGCAGCAAACTTAGACCAGTTAGCAAAAAGTGGTCCTCAAGGTCGTAAGACAGCTCAACAGCTAGTTGACACAATCGAAAGACTTGAAAAAGAATTCCAAGCAATCCAAAATCGTCGATATGGTAACTAATGGCTAAAAATAAACCAAACGAAAATAAGGGTAGTAAACTTGATGAAAAGATCACCGAGAAGATCCTTGGTATTGAACAGGAAATCAATGAAACCATAGAAGAACGTCTAATCATGCAAGACCAGACTGTCAAGTCTAAAAAAGAAGCTCTTGATATAATGAAAAGACAGCAGTCTCGCCAGGATAAACTGAAAGAGGCAGCTCAAAAATGGAAAGATCATTGGAAAGAGTTCAAAGAAATAGCTAAAGACCCCAAAATAGCAACAGGGGCATTCTTAGTTGCTTCAGCTGATAAAGCAAAAGATATTGGCAACTCATTCCTGGACATGCAAAAATCTGCAGGACTGGCATATACCCAAACTGCAAATATGTCTGGTGTGCTTGCATCTTCGGTTTCTTCCGGTTGGATGGTTGGTGTTGGATTCAAAGCTTCAGCAGAAGCTGCAGGAGCATTATCCGATGAACTTGGTGATATTGGTGAGGTAACTAGTGGAGCTGTAAAAAATATTGCTTCGATGGCTCATTCCTATGGTATCAGCAATTCAGAAGCCGCCAAGTTAACTAAAGCAGTTAAAAATATTAGTGGAGATTCTACCGATGTAGCTTCCAATATGTTGTTAACAGCTAAGGAAATGGCTATATCAGCTAATGTAGCTCCAGGTAAAGTCATAAAGGATATGGCCGGTAATACAGAATTGCTGGCAGGTTTTTCTCAAGATGGCGGTAAGAATTTTGCTGAAACAGCAGTTCAAGCAGGTAAGCTAGGTATATCCCTAAGTGATGTATCATCTATGCTAAATGGAATTTTGGATGTTGAATCTTCTATAGAAAAAGAAATGGAAGCTTCTGTATTATTAAATCGTCAAATTTCATTTGATAAAGCCCGACAATTAGCTATGAGTGGAGATACCTTAGGAGCTACAAAAGCAATTCTAGAACAAGTTGGTGGTATTGCAGAATGGGAAAATATGTCCATAATGCAACGTAAATCTCTAGCAGAAGCTGCAGGTGTAGAATTAGGCGTTATGAATTCCATGATTAACTCCAGAGATAAGCAAGTTGAAATGGGATTGATCGAAGCTAGTACTAGTGAAAAAACATTAAAAACAATGGTGGGTATCGGTTCCACAATAAAAAATAATGCTACTTGGCTTGCTTCGACAGCAAACTTTAGTGCAATGATATTCAAGCAGGCAAATCTAGAAAGGTTAAAACAAGCTGCACATTGGGTCAAAGAACTAGCTCACTCAGTGAAGATGAAATTATTTGGTGGCGAAAATGCAGTAACGGATAAAGGCAAAGAATTGATCCAAGATAAGGGATCAGATCTACTTGACCAAGGTAAAGACAAGGTCATGGAAAAGCTAAGTGGCGGAGCAGATGAGGTACCAGGCGGTGGCATGATGAAAGGCATGGCTAAAATCGACATGAATAAAGTACTAAAAGGTGCAGCAGCAATGGTTATCGTAGCAGCAGCAGTATTTGTATTTGGTAAAGCAGTTCAAGAATTTATGGGAGTTAGCTGGTCAGCAGTAGGTATGGCAGTTGTATCTATGTTAGCACTAGTTGGTGCAGTAGCTATACTCGGCGCCATAATGAGTTCAGGTGTGGGTGCTCTAGCTATAATAGCTGGTGCAGGTGCAATGCTAATAGTTGCTGCAGCGGTATATGTATTAGGTAAAGCCTTACAGGAAATGGCTACAGGCTTTGATATGATGGGATCGATTACAAGTCAACTAGTAGAATTGGTTTTATTAGCTCCTTCAATGGTATTAGCAGCAGCAGGATTTATAGCCATGGGATATGGCTTAGTAGCATTATCAGCAGGTTTATTATTACTAACACCAATGCTTCCTGTACTAATGGCTCTTGGTGGATTAACCGCTATAGGTATGTCACTGTTTGGTGGAGAGAGTGAAGCTAAGGAAGGTGGCGATAATATCATAGCAGAAAAATTAGATACTTTGATTGACCTTATTGGCAAAGGTGGAACTATAAATATGGATGGCAAGAAAGTTGGTGATGTTATAGCACTAGCTCAAGGACCTTTAGGATCATAATATGGCATTATTTGGCGATTTAAAAGATAATGATTTTGCTAATAAGTTAGCAGACCACTATCATAAACATATAGGTAAAAACCAGTTTAAAGATATTAGATCTGAAGCTGAAATCCATAATGTTCAAACTCCTCTATGGCTTAAAGCTCCTTTAATGCAAAGGGGAATTCAAAGAGGTAAAGATAATCCATCGGGTAAAATAAACTTTATAACAGCACCTATCATGGATACTGTAAGAGTTGGTAAGTTTATGGGTTCACCAAACGGTTTACTATTTATGGCCAAGCAGTTTGGTCTCCAACTAACAAACCCTAAGAGTGAATTTCCACCACTAATTCCTGCCGGACTACACCCCAATAGAATATTTAATCCTTTAAGTTTTATAGGACAAATTCCTGCTAATGCTATAGGTTTACACATGGATAGACATGGTGCAGGATTTGCCAATGTGCCAGAATTTAACTACGAATATACAGTTAAATTTTATAATAATCCACCATTCCCTCAAGATCCCAATGATACTTTTAATAGGTTGGTAAGACTAGCTAAAGAGCTAGGTACTGGTAGATTTGACAAAGCAGCTGCTCCACTTAATGTTCCTAAAGGTATTGCTAAAATAAATACAATATTAGATAAGCTTGCTGGATTTGCGAATAGAGGTAAGGGTGAACCTATAAAAATGCTATCTGGTCTTATGGGCCCTAATTCTTTATTTGGTATCGGTAGAACAACAATAAGAAGATCTAGATTCCCAGCATCTTTCACTTCTGAAAAAATTAAAATGCAATATTCTCATGGGGATGATACCTATATAAAGAAAAATCCAGAAGGATCTTATAAAGCGATAGCTGAACATCCATCTGCTTTAGAAGGTATTTATGATGTAGTAATAGATGGACCAGATGCTGAAGGTGAATCCACAACACCAAGAGGGATTTTTGCTTATAAAAGTTTTGAGTATGGTGATATAATTAGAGCTTCTAAAGAATCTACCTTGATAGACTATACAGGTAAAAAAGACTATATAGAAACAAATGCAAATAGTGTTTATGGACTAGTTGATTATGGAAATCAAAGAGGTGAATCTGATAAATTAGTAACAGAAGAAGACCCTGAATTAAACGATTTTGTCAAGTTTTCTATAACTGGTAAGATAGATAATGCTGAAAGAATATTAAAGTTCAGAGCTTATGGTCTTGGTTCTATAAGTGATGATACTTCATTCAATTGGAACGAGGTAAACTATTCAGGTAGAACTGCTACTCAATTCGCATTTGATAAAGTTTCTAGAACTCTGACTCATGATCTTATTATTCCTGCATTTACACCAGACGAATTAAAAGCCAATTATAATAAACTGGATCAGCTATATAAAATGGCTTCACCTAGTATAGATTCATCAGGCCTTCCAACTGCTCCTCTAAATAAATTTACTTTAGGAGATCTTTATGACGATGTTAATGTTGTTATTGAAAAGATAACATTTACTATAGAAGAAGACTTCCCTTGGGACATTGGTGTTGGCGCTGAGGGAGAAACTGCTGAAGCACAGCTTCCGATGGTAATAAAATTAAATCTCAGCTATAAATTTGCAACTAATGTCGATGGCAATCTATTCACAAATTCTAGTAGATTCTTTGGTCAAAAGATAGAGGAGTTTAGAAATGTCTAGATATGAAAGTCATAAGATAATTAAAAGTAAAGATGAGAATAGAATTTATAAAAGTAATATATTCCCTAAGATAGATCGTGCAGTTACAGATATATATATCATTACAAGAAGTGGTGATAGATTAGATCTTTTAGCGAATAAGTATTATGGAGATCAAACACTATGGTGGATAATTGCTGTAGCTAACAACTTCGGTGGTTCTGGTTTAATACTACCACCGGCAAAACAAATACGTATACCAACAGACATTGCAAAGATATTAAGCGAATATCAAGAGTTACAAGAGGATAGATAATGCCTATATTTTTAAGAGATTTCCCCTATGGCGATCATTTAACAGCCAGGGAAAATGCTATGAAAAGCCCCGGCCAATATCAACCATGGAATACTTCTAAAATACCATGGATGAGATTCACATCAAACGTATTGGTGGACGGTGGCAGATTAAAGTACAGTGTATTATCAGGGGGTTCAGCAAAAACCCTTGAGGATCTTTACGATACCTCTAGTCGTAATACACCAACACCCGGAGTTTTAGATGCAACGGTAAAACATAAAGGTTCTATGGGTTCATTAAAAGAAATCGTAGTGAATTATAAGTGTTGGAACCTAGCCCAATTAAATCAACTTGAAAAATTATTTATGTCCTTAGGTAAAACTGTAGCTTTAGAATATGGTTGGAGTATAAAACCAAATGGATCTAGAGTTTCTAGTGCTCTTGGGTATGATGGTTGTTCAAAAGAATTTGTAGATTTTTTTAGTTCTGCACAATCCAAAATAAAGACAGAACATGGTTGCTACGGTGCTGAAAAAGGTGTTGTATCTAACTTCAGTTGGACTCAAGATGATGATGGTTCATATTCATGTTCAACAACTTTTGTAACGCCATCAGAAATGATGATGTCTAAGGATACTAATAAGTCAACAGATCAAATATGTTGTAAAACTTCTAAAGATGCTGAAGATAAAGAAGCTTGTAAGAAGCAATCAGATTTGGAAAGACCTTTAGATGAAATAGTTACTGGTCAAGTTATGCCAGTTGGTAAATTATTAGTAACTGCTGGTGGAGTTCCTTTGGGTACTACAATCAAGATGGATAAGGAAACTACCGAAGAGGAAAGAGAAAATGCTGCAGACAAATCTTGGTGGTCCGCTACCAAAAAATTCTTCGGTGCTACTTCTTTTAATGTTGAGCAACCTTACATTTCATGGTCTTACTTTGAAGAAGAAATAGTTAATAAGACTTTAATGGATAAGTCTCCCACCGACTCTAAATCCCATATACTTCCATCGGATATTCAAACTTGCCAAGCAGGATTTAGAAGATCTAATATTAAATGTTCAACTAGATTAGATTGTAGAGGTACTAAAATCCTCAATTTAAAAGACTCATTCACATCGGCAGATCCAACCGTATGCCTATTACCAGGGCAATTTGTATGGGATATGTTCAATTATGGTGAGGGCCTAGAAGATTTTACAAATACTGCAGGCTTATATCGATATGCTGAAAAAGCTCCTTTTGATACTGGTGAAGATAATAAAGGTTGGTTGGGTAATATTCTTTTGAATGTATACTTCCTAAAGAGATGTGCAAAAGAGTCCAATACTTTGGAAGAGCTTTTATCGAAAGTACTATCAGGGATAAATTCAGCTTGTGGAAACTATTGGGATTTAATAGTAATGCCTTTGGAAGCTAATGCTAGTATAATGACTATCATTGATTCTAAATCCTTAGGTAAAAAGGTAATAACTTCACACACAATAAATGTATTTGGAAATAGTTCTATATGTAGAAGTGTTAATATAGACACAAAAGTTCCTAATGCTATAAAAGCTCAGATAATGTATGGGTCAAATAAGAAGGGCGATGCAGCACCTGAAGGTGGAGAGTTTAGTTTATTCGGTAAAGGACTTTCTGATGCTACAAAATCCTGGAATAATTTAACCCAGGAAGTGCCAGATCCTTGTAAAGGTCCTGATGAAGCTTCAACAGATAATAAAAAAGATTCTCCTGAAGAAGTCCTCCATGAAGCTATTGATGATTTAATGGAAGGTGTAGAGGATGAAACAATTAATGCAGTAAAAGCAGCTATTAAGGGTAAACTTAATGAAGGTCAGGTAATAGAAAAAAATCAAGACCCACCTCTTCTACCAATAAACTTAGGATTTTCTCTTGATGGTTATAATGGATTCCTTTGGGGACATTCGGTAAAAGCAAAGCCAGTCCCAAGTAGGTATAAAGATATTATATTTATGGTGAAGGGTATTGAACATAAGATTAATGCTAGTACTTGGGAAACTACTATACAAACTGTTTTAAGGATCGTAGATAAATCATGATAGATCAAAGATATACCCATGGCAGTGAGTTCAGAGATTATAAAACTGGTAATGAATATGTCGGTTTTTATTTTGAAAAGAATGGTGATTTCTATGGTGGGATAGAAGCTACTGGAACTGGATACATATATCTGGTTGATTATGCCATAGCCCAAGAAGCAGCAGTATTCAGAAACCTGAAGAAAACTTTTAGAAAAAAACTTAGAGCTCCTGGCTATTTTAGACCAAGACCAACATCTAAGGATTATGATAAAGCATTTATATCTAGATATTTTATAAGAAATAATCATAATAAAGATGTCTTTGAAGTTGATAAAAATTCGTTTAAGTATTATTCTAAAAAGGATAATCCTATTAAAAATATATATTCTGCCATAACTTTTGACTGGAAGATATCTGGTCCTGAGTTTGATGTGGTATCAGATGACGGTACTATATCCACTACGGGTGTTTACGACACAAATAAGCGGACTTTAGATAGACACAAAGAAGCTATGCCGGAGCTTCCAACTGTATTAAACTTCACCGACCTAGCTAAACTAACCTCCTAAATATTTCCTTATGTCAATTATTTTTATTATATTACTCCTATGAGATTAGTAGATGAAATATTGATAAGAAGTTATCTTAATGATGGTAAAACCATTGACCTAGATACGATTGAGTTGCCAGCGTTTAAATTTTTTAAATCTAAATATTGGAATAGGCCTGATGTATATAAGATAGTACCTGAAAATAAACGTAGAGAACAGGAAACTATATATCAAAGAGTCTTTGCCAAGATGAGTAGCTCACCTACCGAAGATGTTTATAAGCAAAAGATTATACCTGCTTTAGAATATATAGAAAAGTCTGGGTTATATACTAAAGATGGCATGGAGTATAGTAAGTATAATCCATACACATTAACAGGTAGACCATCCAATACTAAACAGGGAATTAATTACGCTGCACTAAATAAAGAAGATGGCAGTAGAGATAGATTTGTAAGTAGATTCGATTCAGGATTGCTCCTAGAGTTCGATTTCGATGCTTATCACCTAAGACTTATAGCCAACCTTATAGGGTATGACTTCCCAGAGAAATCTGTTCATGACCACTTAGGTAAAATGTATTTCGATTCGGATCGTTTAACCAAAGATGAATATGAGGAATCCAAGAGGATATCTTTCAGAGTTTTATATGGTGGAATCCCAAAAGAATTTGAAAATATAGACTACTTCAAAAGTGTAAAAAATTACATTTTCGAATTGTGGGATATTTATAATGGTAAAGGTTATATAGAAACTCCGATCTTCAAAAGAAGGTTCTACAAAATAAATTATGAAGAAATGAATCCTCAAAAATTATTTAACTATCTAATCCAAGCTTATGAAACAGAAAAGAATATAGAAGTAATACTGTCTATACAAGAATTGTTAAAAGATAAGAAAACCAAAATGATTTTGTACACCTATGACTCCCTACTATTTGATATATCTCCTGCCGATGGCAAGAATATTGTTGGTGAAATCCATAAGTTAATGGATATGCCAACCAAGGCAAAGTATGGTAAGAACTATGGTGATATGAAGCCTTTGAAATTGTAATATGATATTTATAATATAAGGAATATGTCATGAATATAAATGCTTTAATTAGAGATTGGGCTTGGCGGGTTAATAACGGAATGCCAGATCCTAAAAATCGAAATCACATTGAACTACTAGAAGCAGTTTTAAGAGATCACAAGTATTCTGAAGATTTCATCAGAGAATATATCCAAAACCTTAATGAAGGAACACCAGCAGAAGAAGCAGAAAAACTAGGTCTAGTTCATCTAGGTGGAACTGCATATGGTCCTAAGAAAGGTGGAGAACCAACTCATAAGACCAAAGATGGTAAATTAGTTTCTGTTGACTCGGATGATGTACCTACCGACGTTAAAGATAAAGAAGAACCAGAACAAGAAAAATCATCATCAGAAGAGCCTGATGGACAACCTTCTGAGGAAAGTCCTGAAGAGAAAGCTAAAAAAAGCAAACACATGCTGGACAACCCTGAGCCAGGATCAGATGCTGACCAAGAAATGGATAATAAAGAGTCTTCAGAAGAAGCTATTAAAGAAAAAGTAGAGTCTATTGTATCTGATCTATATCCTGGGAATAAATTACTACAGAATTCAGAGACATCAGAAGCAGCACTAAAAAATGGATATAAGAAGGGTGCAGATTATGTAGCCCCTGGAAACGCTGGTTCAAACTTTAATGAGAATATGTCCAATGAGGCAGCTCTAATTGCGGAGAAATATCCAGACCTCGATGAATCTGAATTAGCATCTGTAATTTTTGAAATAGTAAAAGATACTAAATTAGGTAAGCAGCAAAAATCTACAACTGTAGATAGTCCAACCCAAAACGATAGGGGGACAATACCGTCTACCATAAAGAGTAAAGACGAGCGAAATCTATTCAGGTCCTCTATTATAGCAGCTCGTTCAGGACTCACAAAATCTAATAGAGCAAAAGAAGGTGCTAAACTAGCTCAAGAATCTAAAGGATTTGGTAAAGAAACTAAAATGAGCACCTTTGGAGGAACTGCTACAGACCTGGAAAACCTAAAAGATAAGATTGTATCTGCAAATAAAATATATATTACCGATAATGGCCAAGTATATGAAATGCCAAAGGCTGTGATACAAGAATGGATCGCTGCTTCTGGAGGCGGAGAAAATGCATCCGATACGGCAGTTATTACTGAAGATGGAAATGGCAATCTAATTTATGATGGGTGGAGTGATAAGAAAACCTTTAAAGATTTTCAAGGTAATTCTACATTAAATGATGACTATACAAAACAGATTAAAAATATTTCTAAGTTGGAAGCATCGGGAAGAGTTGATAGTGTAGTAGCTAAGGAAGCAAAAAATATAGTAGCCGAAGCAAAAAACCAAAGTGCTAAAATAGAGAAAAGCTATAAGAAAGCATCTGTCCAAGAAGCAGCGTTTTTATCGACGTATGCTGCCAAGGATATGGCTAGACTTTCAGAACACCTTAAAAATCAAGAAGCCGGTTATGTTGAAAAGTCTACGAATAATCATATTGCTAATGCAATGCGTTTTTACAAGGTTAAAACTCATGATGAACTATTAGTTAAATTACTTGAAGAAGCTCAAACAGGCAAATCATCATCAGATAGATTGAAAATCATTACTAGAATGGCCACAGATGAGAGAGAACATCTAAAACAAACTTCCGAAATACCTGATGGCTTAAATACTAATAAGATCATTTCAAATGCTAGGGAACAAGCATTATCTCTACAAAAAAAGACTCAAAACAAACTTAACAAGTTGACAGGATCTACGTCAACCGGTAAGGAAAAACCAATGGGAGATGTTATAGGCTTCCAAGAGACAATAGATTTCTTACATTTGGATAAAATAAAAGAGCCTGAAAATACTAACGATTATAAGCAAATTCTAAAAAGAAATACTCAATTGGTGATGGCTGGTAAAGCAGTAACTCCTGAAAGACTTAAGGGATGCCTGGGAGTTAATAGTTTAGATGATGCCGAGAATAGATTTTCAGTTGTTACTGACGAGGAATTGGTACAGAATGCAGATAAGACAATGACAACTGGTAAAGTAGTCTACATTTATGCAGTCAATTCCGAAGATGAAACTGATCGAAAGTTTATTGGTGAAAAAAGATATCGTTCCAAGGATGGAGCAACCGGGAAAACTTCGAATACTATACAATGGTCACCCGATATGCAGAAGTGTTTTGATAAATAAATTCTAGGATATGATATAAATGAGAACTCAATTACTTTGTACGTTTGCCTATGATAAAGAACTAGCAAAAACTGTTAATGATATTACAACAAATCATAATGTTCTATATGGTAAGGTTTTTATACTGAGCAATGCTGACAATGATAAAGAATATATGTGTACCTATAATGTAGAGTCGGAATCAAACTTCAACCTATTGGACCATACAATTTCTTTGCATAGAAAAAAACAGACAAATACCCTATATACTATAAATGCATTAAATACCCTGATTAAACTTGTAAATAATAATATCCTTGACACCTCCTATAAAGTGGAGTGGGAAAATTACCAGGATTCACTACTGACAACCAACGACGAAGGTCTAAAGCGTATAAGTACAAAAGTCCATGATATAGTGTATATGAAGGAAAAACCTTGATATTTATATATGAAGAAATTATTTGGGGGGCAATTTTTTTCCCGTTAACCCCCCTTTTTAAAAATCATTAAAGGAATAGTAAAATGACAAAGAATACAAAATTTTCAATCAAAGAGTGGCAAGATAATTGCTTAAATGAAGGTGCTAAACCGATTGCTCAAGACGATCAAAAAATAGCACTCGCTCAACAACTGTCGAAGCATATGTTTAAGTGGATCGGTAAGACCGCTAAAGTTATGAAGCTGGAAGATGGCTCACCATTAGATAAACTGAAGCTAGATCTTGAAAAAGGTAAATCACCTGAACAATGTACTGTATGGTATGGTAAAGGTGATGATTTACCTGCATATATATTCAAATGGGGAGATGCAGGTTCAGGCGGATTATATCTTACTGTTGAAAATATACCTGAAGGTAAATGGTCTTTAGGTCGTGTAGATGAGGACTCGTATAGAGCATACTCTCATAAATTAAAAGCAGAATTAGTAAAATGGATCAAATCGAATATAGTACCTAAGTACTCTATGGAAAACTCGCAAACCCTATAAGTAGGAATCTATAATATGACAAAGAATATAAAATAAATTGAAAATAAAGCCTGTATAATTTTTTTATATGGGTTTTTTTTCTTATATTAGCATGTAACAAATAAAAACTAACAACTATGAGTAAACTAGCAATATCAGCAGCCCTATTTCTTACGGGCCAAACCTTAATCTGGTTCCAAACAAATGGTCAATTCCTATGGCCATGGTTTAAACGAAATCCCATTATCCTTTCCTTATTCGGTGGATCTATAATATCCTATGCTTTTATTATAGCAACAAGATATGCTGTAGAACATTTCGATGGTCAATTATGGCCTGGTAGATTCCTAGGGTTTTCATTAGGTATGATTTCCTATTGTTTACTTACATGGTATTTTATGGGTGAAGGTATAAATACCAAAACAGCAACATCATTAATACTTGCAACAGGTATAATTTGTGTCCAAATATTCTGGAAATAATTAACGTAAACCTAACGCAATACATCGTTGTAATGACTAAAGATTGATTATATTAGTAGTATATAAAAATTAGAAAGTATGGAATCACAATTAGGATATGCGTGCATTAATACGCAACTTCGGCAGTCTGGTATATTTACAAGTCGGACAATGGTAAAGCGGACGTTTCAGGCCAGGGGTATACCTTATGCTTCGGAGCTAGCTCTTGCCAATGCTAAAGATTTAGTGGAAATCATAAAGTGGAATCATGCAAATGGTATCAAGCTATTCCGTATGTCCTCTGGCATATTTCCATGGATGTCGGAGTATAAGCTATCAGATCTACCGGATTACACCAAAATTTCAAACATATTAAAGGGCGCTGGTACCTTAGCCAAATCATATGGTCAGCGGCTATCCTTTCACCCCGGGCAATTTGTTGTATTGGCATCTAAATCGGAATCTGTAGTAAACAATTCTATCCATGAACTGAATCAACACGCAGAAGTTATGGATCTCATGGGATTACCTAGATCTCCCTATGCTAAAATTAATATACATATAGGTGGCGCTTACGGCGACAAACCATCTGCAATGCATAGGTTTTGCAAAAACTTTAATCGTCTATCAATTGGTGCTCAATCTCGCCTAACAGTAGAAAACGACGATAAAGCATCTATGTATTCTGTAGTAGATCTATATCATAACATACATAAAGTCATTGGTATACCCATTGTTTTCGATTACCACCATCATAAGTTTTGTACCGGCGACTTAACAGAAGAAGCTGCTCTACATTTAGCGGCTAAAACATGGCCAGGAAATATTAAGCAGTGCGTACATTATTCGGAATCCAAAGCATTACACGAGGCCAATCCTAAAATAAAACCTCAAGCCCATTCTGATTATATCCAAGATAGAATTTGTACATGGAACTTGCATCTAGATATTATGGTAGAAGCAAAAGCAAAAGAATTAACTGTCCAGAAATACATGAAAAGTATTGGACATTTAACCACCGGATAATTTTTTTATCTGGAATATTTTTATTATATTTAAGTAACTATTAACAATTAAAGGAGTAATTCAATGGCAATTGACTTAAGCGCAATTCGTAGTAAATTAAACGGACTACAAAACACAAACAACAGAACTTCCAACTTATGGAAGCCTGAACCTGGTAAAAATCAAGTACGTATAGTACCTTATCAGTTAAACAAAGATAACCCATTTATGGAATTGTTTTTCCATTATGATCTTGGTAAAAAGAATTATCTATCTCCAATGACCTTCGGTGAAGCAGATCCTGTAGTGGAATTTGCAGAGCAGTTGAAATCATCAGGTAATAGTGATGATTGGAAACTTGGTAAAAAATTAGAACCTAAAATGAGAACTTACGTTCCTGTTCTTGTTCGAGGAAAAGAATCTGAAGGTGTTAAATACTGGGGATTTGGAAAACAAGTTTACCAAGAACTTCTACAATTTATTGCTGATCCAGATTATGGTGATATTACAGATCTAAATTCTGGTCGTGATATAGTTGTTACTTTCACACCTCCAGAAGGAAGCGAAAGATTTCCAAAGACCACTATCATGGTTAAGCCTAATCAGACCCCAGCTACAGAGGATAAGAACATTGCAGATAAAGTGATGAATGGTCAGGAAGATATTTTCAATATCTACCGCAAATGTACCTATGACGATCTTAAAGCTGCATTACAGGCCTGGCTAAGTGGTGAAGATAATTCAACAACATCGATGCCTGCAACCAAACCGGTAGCACAATCAGTGCCTTCAGAAGTAACAAAAACTGATAATATTTCAGCTGCTTTTGATGATTTATTTAATGATTAATAGGAGTTTTATTTATGGCTAAGATTGATAGAAATGACGACCTCGCAGGTCTGTTGGCAGATTCCCTCAACAAGAAATTTAAAAGTTATAAAGTTGCATATTTTTTAGATGGCTCTGAGGAAACCCCTACAGATTTGACTGAGTGGATTAGTACTGGATCTAGTATATTAGACCTTGCTATTTCCAATCGTAAAAATGGTGGTCTACCAGTCGGCCGTATCACAGAACTAACGGGCTTAGAAGCTAGTGGGAAATCCCTGCTAGCTGCCCATGTTCTGGCGAATACTCAAAAGAAAGGTGGACTAGCAGTTTATATAGATACAGAAAATGCAATGAATGAAGAATTTGCAAGATGTATAGGTATAGATGTTTCAAAAATGTTATATATACAATTAGAGACTGTCGAAGACATTTTCGAGGTTGTTGAAAATATCATTACCAAAGTTAGAGAATCTGATAAAGATCGCCTTGTAACCATAGTGGTGGATTCAGTAGCAGCTGCAACAACTAAAGTAGAACAATCAGACGATTTCGATCAAACAGGTTGGGCTACTCAGAAGGCTATTATACTTTCAAAAGCTATGCGTAAAATAACTCAAATGATTGGAAGACAGCGAGTATGTTTGGTCTTTACTAATCAACTAAGAGTAAAATTGGGTGCAATGTTCGGTGATCCTTATACTACTTCAGGTGGTAAAGCTATTGGATTCCATGCTTCCTGTCGTTTAAGATTGAAAGCAGCCGGACAGATCAAGACCAAGATAGCAGGTAAGGATCAGGTTATTGGTATTAAAACCAAAGCTCAGGTAGTAAAAAATCGAATGGGCCCACCATTAAGAACTGCAGAATTCAATATACTGTTTGATAGTGGAATTGATGATTATGGCTCATGGCTACAGATAATGAAAGATAATAATTTAGTTTCTCAAGGTGGTAGTTGGTATACCTATACAGACTCCGTTACTGGTGAGGTTATTAAGTTTATGTCTAAAGAATTTGTAGACAAAATACTATCCGATCCAGAAAGAAAAGCTCGTTTATATGATGAGATCTGTGAATCTATGGTTATGGATTATAAGACCGATCAAATTGGTATAGATGACTTGGAAATTGGAAATGATGATGTACCAAATGCTTAACGTAAACTTAACATAGTTTATCGTTGTAATAGCATAAGATTTCATATATTAGACTTGTACTTAAAATAAAAAAGACCCTTATGAAGAAAGACTATTCAGATATTTTAGCAAGTCTAAAAGAAAGCGAATCTGTAAGTAAAGGCCCTAATGATAGGGTCTTACTTATAGATGGCTTAAATACATTTATCAGATCATATACATGCAATCCCACAACCAACGAAGATGGTATACATATCGGAGGTATTAAGGGATTTTTATTGTCGATAGGTTATGCTATTAGGACTATAAAACCTACTAGAGTCATAATATGTTTCGATGGTAAAGGCGGCTCTGCAAGACGAAAAAAATTATTTCCCGATTATAAAGCTCAACGAACTTTCAATGTAAGGCTCACTAGGATTAATTCTAATAATAGTGTCCAAGATGAAAAAGTTAATATGGGTCAACAAATTCAAAGACTTTCTCAATACCTAGAAAAACTCCCGGTAACTGTAATGTCTACAGAAAGAATCGAAGCAGATGATGCTATAGCCTATATTGCCAAGCAAGTCCTGCCAGAAAGTCAACATTTCATAATGTCTACAGATACAGATTTCTTACAACTAATCGACGAACGTATTCAGGTTTGGTCTCCAACGGCTAAGAAATTCTATTTCAGACAGGATATGCAAGAAAGGTTCAAACTAAAACCAGAAAACTATATTCTATATAAAAGTCTTGTCGGAGATAAATCGGATAATATACCAGGTATAAAAGGCTTAGGTCAAAAAACCTTGGAAAAAAGATTACCAATACTATTTGGTTCTGAAACTCTGACTATGGATCAAATATTAGATTATGCAGAAACTCACAAATCGGAAGCCAAAGTATTAGCAGAAGTAGCTTCTAGTAGAGAATTGCTAGATCTAAATTATAAACTTATGCAACTAGAAGAGGTTGATATATCTGGAACTGCTAAGGAATCTATTCGGAATATAGTTAATAGTCCTATGCAAAGACTTATCAAGTTCGAGTTTCTTAAGTATGTTTTAGAAGATCGTATGACCATAGTTAATAATCCCGAATTCTGGCTTAGAGAATCTTTTCATTATTTAGATGCTATGTCAGCAATAGAGCAATAGGAATCACATGACAGATAGACTATCAGATTGGGGCTATAATTTCCAAATAAAATTGGTTTCGGCCCTATTCACCGACCGATTATTTCTACAGCAAATATCAGATATATTAGATCGTAAATTCTTTGAGTCTGAAGCAAACCAATTTATCCTTGGAGTCATTCTTGATTATTATCAAGAATATAAAGATGCTCCTACAATGGAAGTAATGAAAGTAAAGCTAGGTGAATTAGATAATAATTTATTAGTTGAAACTATTAAAAGCCATTTAAAAGACGTCTATAAACAATTTGAGGCAACCGATTTAGAATTCATAAAAAACAAAACTTTAGATTTTTGCAAAAACCAAGCCCTAAAGAAAGCTATTGTAGAATCTGTAGAGCTTTTACAAGTTGGTGAATTTGATCAAATAAAAGTTAAGATTGATGAGGCTATGAAAGCTGGTGTCGAAAAAAATCTAGGTCATGACTATAATGAAGAAGTTGAAATAAGATATCAGGAGTCATCAAGAAGTCCAATATCAACAGGTTGGGATGTTATTGATGATCTTGCTGATGGTGGATTAGGTAAAGGTGAACTTGGAGTAATGGTGGCACCAGCAGGTATTGGTAAATCCTGGGCATTGATAAATGTCGGCGCAAATGCTGTCAAAGCAGGTCTTAACGTTATCCATTATACTTTAGAATTGAATGAACATTATGTCGGTATGCGCTACGATGCAGTATTTACCGGTATAGCTAATCAAGATTTACGATATCACCAAGATAAGGTTAAGAAAACTGTAGACGATCTTGAAGGTTCATTAACTATTAAGTACTATCCAACCAAAGGTGCTGGTATAACTACATTAGCTGCTCACTTAGAACGATGCAGAATTAATGATAAGAAGCCAGATTTAATTATTGTTGATTACGCAGATCTACTGAGGGGTGTACGTGGATTAGAAAAAAGACATGAACTTGGAAATATCTATGAAGATTTAAGAGGAATGGCAGGTGAATATCAGATCCCTATATGGACTGCTTCGCAAGCCAATAGGAGTGCATTACAAGAAGATGTTATCCAAGCAGATAAGATAGCAGAAGATTATTCTAAGATTATGACTGCAGATTTCGTAGTATCATTATCCCGTAAAATCGAAGACAAGGTTGCTGGAACTGGAAGATGGCACATCATAAAAAATAGATTTGGTCCTGATGGTATTACATTACCTAGTAAGATAAATGCCTCTAATGGTAAGATGGAAATCTTCGAATCTAATACTATACAAGGCCAAGAGGCCCAACAGCAAATTAATGGTAGTAGTGAATTTATGAGAAAAATGTTAGCTCAAAAATTTAATGAATTAAACGACGCTAAAACATAAGTTATATAATCATATAATGATAATTATCTTTGCACTAAATACAAATCGGGAAACTATATGAGTAAATTATTTGAAGATAGGGTGCATTACAAACCCTTTGAATATCCTGTGTACTATAATGAGGGTTGGCTAAAACAAGCTCAGGCCTTCTGGTTACATACAGAAATCGCAATGCAAAGTGACGTGAAAGATTGGAAAGAAAATCTAAGTCCAGCTGAAAGAAATTTGGTCGGAAATATCTTATTAGGCTTTGCTCAAACAGAATGTGCAGTAAGTGATTACTGGACTGGTATGGTTACCAAATGGTTTCCAAAACACGAAATAAAACAAATGGCCATGATGTTTGGTAGTCAGGAAACTATTCATGCTGTAGCATATAGCTACCTAAATGAAAGCCTAGGTTTAGAAGATTTCGAAGCTTTTTTACATGACGAGACAACGTCAGCAAAATTTGAAATGTTAATGTCTACTAATGCAGACTATACACATAAAGATCTTGCAAAAAACCATGAAGCTCGAGTAGATGTTGCAAAATCTTTAGCTATATTTTCTGCATTTGCAGAGGGTGTTTCTTTATATAGTTCCTTTGCGGTTCTTTATAGTTTTCAGATGAGAAACATGTTAAAGGGTGTAGGCCAGCAAATGAAATGGTCTGTTAGGGATGAGTCCCTACATAGTCGAATGGGCTGTAAATTATTCAATCATATGTGTGAAGAATATCCTGAATTAAGAGACGCCACTAAAACTTCAATAGAAAATGCTGCCAGACATATGGTAGAAATGGAGCTTAACTTTATTGATAAAATGTTCGAAATGGGTGACTTAGAGAACTTATCAGCTTCAGACTTAAAAGAGTTTATTAAACAGCGTGCAAATGAAAAACTACAAGAACTAGGTTATAATGAAATTTTTATTGTTAACCAAGAACAAGCAAGCAATTTAGAATGGTTTTACCATTTAACAGGTGGCCATACCCATACCGATTTCTTCGCCATAAGATCTACTGACTATAGTAAAGCTGGTGAAGATGATAATTGGGATGATATATTTTAAAAGGGTTATATGAAAAATCATGCAAAACACTTAGGCTGGGAAATTGACGTCGACATACCAGGATGGGCTAATACACCAGTATATGTTGATACTATAAGTAAAGGTTATTTACAAACAGGTGAAACTCCAAAAGATGCTTATTGGCGAGTTTGTACAACTGTTGCTAAAAGATTAGAGAAGCCAGAACTGGCAACTAAGTTTTTTGATTATATATGGAAGGGTTGGTTATGTCTAGCGAGTCCAGTATTATCAAATACAGGAACAGAAAGAGGTCTTCCGATTTCTTGCTTTGGCTTAGACGTAGCAGATTCCATACATGATATAGGTAATAAAAATTTAGAAATGATGCTCCTTGCAAAACATGGTGGTGGCGTAGGTATAGGTATCAATCAAATTAGACCTGCTGGAGCCAAGATAACTGGTAATGGAACTTCAGATGGTGTAGTACCATTCTGTAAGATTTTTGATTCTACAATCCTTGCAACTAATCAAGGCTCAGTACGAAGAGGCGCAGCAAGTGTAAACTTAAATATAGAGCATAAAGATTTTAACGATTGGCTAGAAATTAGAGAACCTAAAGGTGATGTAAATAGACAGTCTTTGAATATGCATCAATGTGCCGTTGTAGGTGATAAATTTATGCGTAAACTAGAATCTGGAGATCCTGAATCTAGAGAGAAGTGGTCAAACTTATTGCGAAAAAGAAGACAAACAGGCGAACCTTATATCATGTATAGGGGTAATGTAAATAAACAGAATCCCGAGGCATATAAGAAAAACGCTCTAAAAGTTTTTATGACAAATATTTGTAGTGAGATAGTTTTACATACAGACCAAAACCATTCCTTCGTTTGCTGTTTAAGTTCATTGAATCTTGCAAAATATGACGAGTGGAGAGATACTGATCTAATATATACTGCTACATGGTTTTTAGATGGTGTCTTAGAAGAATTTATTCAAAAAGCAAAATATCGACAGGGGTTTGATAATGCAATCAGAAGTGCAGAAAAAGGTCGTGCTTTGGGCCTTGGTGCTCTCGGCTGGCATACTTATTTACAACAACGGGGAATTCCGTTCGAAGGACTACCAGCCCAATTTGAAACAAGAAGAATCTTCGGTCAAATACAAACGGAATCGGAACAAGCATCTAGAGATTTAGCTACAGAGTATGGCGAGCCTTTATGGTGTGCTGGTACAGGAATGAGGAATACCCATCTAAGAGCTGTAGCACCAACAGTTTCTAATAGTAAACTTTCTGGAGGTGTAAGTAGTGGCATAGAACCTATACCTGCTAATATTTATACGGACCAAAGTGCCAAAGGAACTTTCATTCGTAAGAATAGGGAGTTGGAGAAGGTCTTCAGAAAAATAGGTATAAACACGAAGGAAGTTTGGGATAAGATTCTGGAGGATGGCGGATCAGTCCAAGATATCCAGGAGCTAGATTTATGGTGCTACGTTTTAGGAAAGCTAACCAAGTTAGAAGATATCAACGATTTAGACGATCCTGTACCAGTAAAGGATGTTTTTAGAACATTTAAAGAGGTTAACCAGCTTGAATTGGTAAAGCAGGCAGGGATCAGACAGCAATATGTAGACCAAGCAGTTTCTTTAAATTTGGCATTCCCAAAAGAAGCTACTCCAAAGTGGCTAAACCAGGTTCATCTAGAAGCTTGGAAACAGGGCATTAAAACCCTATATTATGTCAGAACAGAGTCGGTCCTCCGTGGTGATATAGCTGCTAAGGCTATGGAAGAATGTGTCAGTTGCGAAGGCTAAATACCTCCAGTAATATTTTTTTATTCAAATAAAATTTCTTATATTTATAGTATGATAAAACTAATAGAAGGTGCTAGAAATTCTGGCAAGAGTTATTTACTCCAGTGGGCTAAGATAAAGCCATATAAATTTGATTTTCCATTTTGGTATGGAAAACTAAAACTTAATAATGAGACTAGGGAAACCCATTCTTTTGCTCTAAGTAAAGAAATCATGTTACATGAATTGAATAGGGATGGTTTCATATCCTCCGAAGCTTTTGTCGACCGAGGTATTCTAACTGTTCTAACTTGGGGAGTTTTAAAAAATAGAATATCTCTTGACGAAGCTATCAAGCAGTTATGGCACTTTGCAGAAGCTAAACTCTTTGATGATTGTGAGATTATTTACGTTTCAGGATCTAATCCTCGAGAAAGAGGCTCCAAAGATTTATGGGATGATTCTGATAGAAATAGAGAATTAGAGATTTACGAAGTTTTATTGGATGAACTCCATCAGGCAGCTCCAAAATGCAAAGTAATCAGGTTTACAAACAAATTCAGTCTTCTGTGTGCTATAGCCTTTAGAGAAAATATAATAAAGAAATAGTATGTGTGGTATTTTAATAACAACTACAGAACCAAGAGTAGATTCTATTGCTCATAGGGGTACAGAATCTAAATCTATCAAGGTTGGAAATATAACTCTAACTCACCATAGACTGCCAATCCAAACTTTAGATAATGATGAATGGGCCATGCCTTATGAATATCTACCAGGTAAGTATTTACTCTTCAATGGTGAAATATTTAATTATGATAGTAAGTTCGATTCAGATACAGAATATCTAATAGACTTCTTCCGAAGAGTTGGTGAAGTAGATATTCAGACTCTTTATGGTAGAAGATCTGAAATTTGGAAATGGGATGGCTTTTGGTCTATTGTTCTTTTTGATTCTGAAACTCAAAACGTTGTAGCTTTCAACGATCCTTTAGGTAAGAAACAACTTTATGTGAATGATCTTGGTGAAATCTGCTCAGAAGTGAATCCTTTAGTTCTTCCTTATGATAAATTAGATCCTACATACTTGAGTACTGTTAGTAAATGGGGTTACAATTATAATGAACTAACTCCATGGAAAGGTGTTAAAAGATTAATGCCTAATTGCTGGCATAGCTATTCTATGTATACTCCTAGTGTAAAAACTACAGTCCCTAATTTTGAATTAGAGCCTATGGAAATTGCAGGACCGGAACAAGTTTATGATATAATTAAAGAATCTGTTAGACGTAGATTAATTTCTAAAAAATATCCAATTTCTGTATTACTTTCTGGGGGACTAGATTCCACAATAATAACTGCTATATTGCAAGATCTTGGAGCAGATGTTACTTATTATACGATTAGTAATGACGAGGAAGAATATATACTTTGCTGTGAAGAGTATTGGGGCATTAAGGTTAATAGGCTTACCTACGACCTTAACGATGAAAACATGCTAAAAGAAATATACTGCAAATGGAATGAATCTCCAGTAGATTTGGGCTCTGTCATTCCTCAGTACCATTTATTCGATGCAGTAGCAAAAACAGGTCATAGAATAGTTTTATCTGGTGATGGCGCAGACGAGTTATTTGGTGGTTATCGGAGAATCCAAGAGTATGACAGTCAAGGATCTGATATGTATGATGAACTTACATACTACCATTTACCAAGACTGGATAGAATGAGTATGGCCCATACTATAGAACTTAGAAATCCATTTCTAGGTCATGACGTAGTTAGAATGGCCTTAGGTCTTAAGCTAGATGATAGATATAATAAGCAAATCCTGAAAGATGCTTTTGAAGGTAAGATACCTCTTTCAATTATATCCAGACCAAAAGCTCCTCTTAAGAATAATAGTATTAAGCAGAATGCTTTAGAATATAGAAAAAAAGTTATTGATTTGTATAAGGCTAACGCAGAAGCCTATTTACCATTAAAAGAGTATAGAGTATGATGTTTACAAAACCTAGTGATTCTATCAGATATGCCAAAGAAAAATTATACCAGAATGGAGTAGAAGTTTTTTCCGGTCGTTGGCAATCCATAGATATAGATCAATCCATGATTGAATTGCTTAATCATACTGTTAAGTTTACGATACCACCCACGATGGAAGAAGTAGCATCAGAGGTTAGACCAAACCTACCTTGGGCTCAAGATCATTTAGAAGAGAGACTTAGCGGTATACCATTAAACCCTCCTCCTAGTAACGAGTGGTGGCCATTTGCCCAAAAGAGCAATGATAGGTTTAAAAAGAAGACTCAGTTTAGTCATACATATCCAGAAAGACTTTGGACTCCCAAATTAAAGGGTATACGTTATGAATATGGTGATATGAATGATGTAGTTGAAATGCTTAGGAAAGAGCCTTATACTAGACAGGCATTCTTACCCATGTGGTTTCCAGAAGATACTGGAGCAGTCCATGGCGAAAGAGTACCATGTACTATTGGTTACCATTTTATACGTAGAGATGATGTTATGCATCTAACTTATTATATTAGATCTTGTGATTACCTTAGACATCTACGTGACGATGTATATTTAGCTTGTGGAAAGCTATTTTGGATACTAGAACAATTAAAAGACGAACCAGAATGGTCTAATGTAAAACCTGGATATTTTAATATGCACATAGTTTCACTACACTGCTTTAAAAATGAGCTCGGTGTTTTGAAACAAAATAACAAATAGGGAGAATAAATGAAGTTTACAAAAATTAGGGATGTAAAATCCCCAAAGAGAGCAAATTCAACAGATGCAGGTATTGATTTCTTTATACCAAATGATTGGGATGATATAGATATAATCGGTGGAGAAAAAACAATCCTACCTGGTGATAGTGTGCTAATACCATCTGGTGTAAAAGTAGACGTTCCTGAAGGATATGCTTTGGTTGCATTTAATAAGTCTGGCGTTGCAACTAAAAAAGGCTTACAAGTAGGTGCTTGTGTAGTAGATTGTGGGTATCAAGGGGAAGTACACTTCCATTTAACTAATGTAACTCCGACAACAACGTATCTAGCTCCGGGAGATAAAATTATTCAATTCGTATTATTGCAGTTGGGTAATCCAGAAGTAATAGAAGTAAAACCAAGCGAATTATACACTGATGATTCCTCAAGAGGTCAAGGTGGCTTTGGGAGTACAGGCACAAATTAACGAAAACTTAACGTAAAATATCGTTGTAATAGATCTAGATTTATTATATTGTATATGTAATTAATTGAAAAAGTATAAAAAGTATGAGTTTTAAACTATCCCGTATTGCTGCTAAATTCGACCGTGGCCAATGGAATATCCATAAGTTTGGTTATAATGCAGATGGCAAGTTTGTAAAGAGTGTCGATAAGTATAGAGATTATTTCTTTTATGACTATAAGCACATTGAGGATTTAGACGATGAAAAGAGTTTTGATTGTGGCGACACTGATATATTCAAAACTCTTTATGGCGAGATGGTTCAGAAGGTTTATTATAGTTCTATTAAGAATAAGAATAAACTAGACAGGGAAAACAAAAAGAAAGTCTTTCAATCTGATGTTAAACCAGAATTCAAATATGTTTTAGATAACAATCTAGAGTGGTCAGACAAACGTCATATTATGTATTATGATATTGAAACTTGGTATGATCCTAATGATTCGTCTATGAATAAACCAGAAAAAGCTTTAATGCCAATTACTGCTATGGTTACATATTCTACTGAGAAAAAACGCTATTTTGTATTTTCTTGGCATCCGACAAAGACTGCAAAATACGACGAACCAAAGATGATTGATAAGGACGATGTAAGTTACATTTTCTGTAAGACTGAAGAAGAGATGATTATGGGATTCTTAAATCTTGTAAGAGTTTCTAATGTAGATATTCTTTCTGGATGGTACTCTAATGGCTTTGATATGCCTTATATTATAAATAGATGCAAAGTCTTAGGATTACCAGCAGAAATGCTCTCTCCAGTAGATGACATTTATATAGCAAAACGTGGTGAATTCTGGCGTATCAATATCAGAGGGCTAGACCATGTAGATATGATGACCGGATTACAAGATATGGGCTATAATCTACCCAACTGGAAATTAGATACTGCTGCCAAAGAGATTTTGAAAAAACCAGAAATAGAAAAAATAACTGATGTTACTTGGAAAAATTGGTTAGATGATTATGATGGGTTTATTAGGTATGCTATTCGTGATGTTGAAATTCTAAAAGAGATCAACGATAAGATCCAGATGTTTGATCTATACACTGCAATCCAACAGACTGCTAACCTAGAAACTTTAAGTTTGGTATTCTTTAAATCTATGATTGTAGATAACTATATCGTTAAGGAATTCCATAATAAACTTATATTCCCAACCAGAAGAACTGTACAACGAAAACCGTTTACTGGAGCTATTGTCATAGACCCTACAGAGCCAGGTCGTTCAGAGGATGTAACTGTAATGGATTATACTTCTCTATACCCAACAACAATGATGGCCTTTAATATAAGTCCTGAAACTTATATAGCATCCGAGCAAGCTTGTCAAGAAGCTGGTATGGATATTGAAGATATTATTAAGCAGCTAAAATCTGAAAATATAGATTTCGTTGATACTGGAAAACAATCTGATTTATTCGGTGGTCGATATCTATTCTATTCTCATACACATAAACAGGGTCTGTTACCCCAAGTACTAAAAGGTCTATTCCTCCGAAGGGTGGAAATAAATCGTAAGTTAAAAGCTGGCGAATTCCCTAAAGATCAAATAGATGCTATGACTAAACGTCAATGGGCTTTTAAATTGATATTGAATTCTGCTTATGGAGCAATGGGGTTCAACTACTTTAGGTTATGTTCTTATGAATGTGCAGATGCTATTACATTCTTTGCAAGACAAGCTCTTAAGTTTGCTATATTAAACTTTAAAGATAAGGGCCATAAAACTCTTTATGGAGATACAGATTCTATTTTTGTTAAATCTTCAGGTGCAACTGTAGATGAGATGGAAACCAAATTGATAGACTTTAATAAAGATCTAGAAAATAATTTTGTAAGGATGTATAATCCTGGCATCGATCCTGAATATCAACACATGGACTTAAAGTTCGAATATGATTTAGAATATGTTTATTTTGGAGAAGCCAAGAAAAGATATTATGGAATTATCAGAGAGAATAATAAGAAAGTAATTCGGGGTATGAATATTATTCGTAAAGACACTCCTGAATTCCTCAAGGGGAAATTAAACGAAATGGCCGAAATGTCTGTTAGGGACCAATTAGATTTAGGATGGTTAATCAATATCCGTAAGGAAATCGAAACTATACCATATAATGAGTTGGGTATTAGTAAAGCTTTTAGTAAACCATTTGCAGAATATGTTAAGACAATGCCTCAACATGTCAAAGCAGCTAAGTGGGCTAATGAAAAATTAGGTACTGAAATATCCAACAAAGACAATCCCTATCTATTCTATATAAAATCTAACTGTGAAGATGATTTGAAAAAGAAAGATAAGCAAAGAGCTATATGTTTAAATGATGAGGATCTTAAGAATATAGACGCTCGTAAAGATGTTTTTGAAATTGATTATGACGTCTATTTCCAAAAACAAATCTATGAGCAATTAGAAGAGTTCGCGTTAATACCCGAAATTAAAGATATGTTGGTATCTTATAGAGGTTATCAAAAAAGATTATTACAACAAGCCGTTTAATGAGCATGTTGATATTTAGATAAATAGTTTTATTAATTAAATTAGGAGTAGTAAATGAATCCGATTTCAGACAAAGTCGTTTTAAAGCCAATTGATGCACAGGACGTGACAACAGGTGGAGTAATTATCCCAGAAACAGCACAAGATGCTACAATGATGGGCGAAATAGTAGCAGTAGGACCTGGATTTCATCTGATGAATGGTGATAGAGGTTCTATGCAAACATCAGTAGGTGATAAGGTAGTTTACCCAAAACATGGGTGTAAAAAATTTGAACAAGATGGTGAGGAATATTTGATTATTCGTGAGCCAGAATTATTAGTAATATTATAAAAGGTTTTATATGGCAAAAGATTTAGAATTTGGAGCAGAAGCTCGCAGAAAATTATTAAGTGGTGTAAACCAATTAGGCGATTCAGTAAAAGCTACTCTAGGCCCAAAAGGTCGTAATGTAGTATTAGAAAAGTCTTATGGTGAGTATGTATCAACAAAAGATGGTGTTTCGGTAGCTAAAGAAATAGAGCTTGAAGATCCTATTGAAAACGCTGGTGCTCAAATGGTGAAAGAAGTAGCCAATCAGGTAAATGACGAAGCTGGTGATGGAACTACTACAGCTACAGTTTTAGCACAGGAAATCCTTAATGAAGGATACCGCAGAGTGGAGTCAGGTGAAAACCCAGTTGAATTAAAACGTGGAATGGATGCTGCAGTAAGTAGTATTATTGAAGCTTTGGAAACCTATGCAGTACCAGTTAAAGGCCAAGAGGAAATAACTCAGGTTGCTACTATATCATCCAATAACGATTCCAAAATCGGCAAGCTGATAGCAGCAGCCATGGAAAAGGTTGGAGCAGAAGGTGTTATTACTGTAGAGGAATCCCATACAGCAGAAGATTCTTTAGAAACTGTAGAAGGTATGCAATTGGATGCAGGTTATACTTCTCCTTACTTTATAAATGACCAAGTGAATATGCAAGTTCAAATGGAAAATCCTTTTATCCTCCCGGTGAATAAAAAATTGAGAGATCTTAAAGAACTCGTTAAAGTTTTAGAACATTGTATTGCCCAAGGCAGATCATTGGTATTGGTTGCTGAAGATATTGATGGTGAAGCACTAGCTGGGTTGATAGTTAATAGTGCCAGAGGAACCTTAAAAGTAGCAGCTGTGAAAGCTCCAGGTTTTGGTGAAAGTAGAGAAGATAATCTTGATGATTTATCGGTCTTAACTGGAGCAACAACAGTTACTCCTAAGAAGGGTATGAAGTTACAATCTTTCGATCCTGATTGGCTTGGAACTGCAAGGTTGGTTACTATTACTAAAAATTCTACGACAATTATTGATGGCGCAGGATCTTCAGAGGATATCCTTAGTAGGATAGAAGAAATTAAAACTCTTATTGAAAATTCTAATTCTCATTATGAAAAAGAAAAACTTCAAGATCGTATGTCAAAATTAGCAGGTGGAGTAGCTATTGTTCGTATAGGTGCAGAATCTGAAATTGAAATGAAAGAAAAGAAAGATAGAGTTGAAGATGCACTTCATGCTACAAGAGCAGCTATTAATGAAGGTATAATTCCGGGTGGAGGTATTGCCCTAATGAAAGCTTCTGAGATGGTAGAGTTTACTTCTGATTATTTTGAAAACTCCGAGCAGGTAGCAGGATCTAATTTGATCTTAAAAGCTTGTAAAGCACCTTTCCGTTCTATAATGGAAAATGCAGGGTTAAATGCAGAGGTTATTTGGAATAATATCTATGATAGTAGATCTGAATCAAATTCTGAAGAGTCATCAAAGAATTATGGATTTGATGCACGTAATGAAAAGTATGTCGATATGTTAGTAGCTGGGATTATAGATCCGTTCAAAGTAACCCGTGTTGCCTTAGAAAAAGCAGTTTCCGTTGCTGGTACTATGCTGACAACAGAATGTATTGTTACAAAACAAAAAGATGATAAAAATGTTATGCCTCAAATTCCAGGTATGATGTAAAATGGGAAAGGAAATAAAAATGAACCAACCACAAGTTAATATCAATCCAGACGATTTAATAGACGTTCTTTGTGAAAAGTGTGAAAATCAAACTTTTACAACATCGTTTATGTTCAAGAAGATTTCCGCTGTGCTATCACCGAATGGAAAGGAATCCATGCTACCTATTCAGGTTTATAAGTGTGATAGTTGCGGACATATCAACAAAGAGTTTTTACCTAAAAATCCTGCATAATGTCGGAAGATAGAGTTAAACACCCTAAACATTACACCAAAGGAATCGAAATGTGGGACTATGCATATTCTCATAAACTCGATTTCTTTGAGGGTAATGTGATTAAGTATGTCACTAGATGGAAAACAAAAAATGGTCTAGAAGATTTAAAAAAAGCTAAACAATATCTCGATAGATTGATCGAGCATAATGAAAATAAATAGCTGAAGCTTTATTAGATTATAAAAAGGTATTTATGGATAAGCAGTTAGAATATTATGTTAAAGCTAAGAAAGCTGGAAAGAAAACAATCTCTTATAGTCAACTAAATATGTATTATAGTTGTCCTAAGAATTGGCAGCTTCAGTATAAGCAAAAAATAAAGAAATGGGAACCTACTATTTTCGGAGTCTTTGGAACTGCTATACATGAATGCATCCAGGAATTTTTAACTACTATGTATAATTCAACCGCTAAAGCAGCAGAAGCTCTACCTCTAGCTGCTATGCTAAAGACTCAAATGTATGATTTATACAAGAAAGAAATGGCTAAGAAGGATGAGCACTTTAGTACTCCAGATGATCTAAAGTCTATATATTACGAAGGTGTAGATATCTTAGATTACTTAGTAAAGAACCGAAGTAAGTATTTTACAAAAAAGAATACCGAATTGGTTGGTATTGAAATGCCTATATTCATAGAGTCCGAGGCCAATTCTAATGTTTTGATATTTGGATTCCTTGATGTTGTATTGAAAGAAGGTGATCGCATTAAAATCTTAGATTTGAAAACGTCTACATGGGGTTGGAGCAAAGCTGAAAAGAAAAGAAATGGTGACCAACTTAGACTTTATAAAAAATATTTTGCGAAACAATATGATGTAAAAGAGTCTGATATTGATGTAGAATATCTTATAGTTAAGCGAAAGTTGTATGAAAATATGGACTTTCCTCAAAAAAGATTTCAAGTATATAAGCCTGCTGCTGGGAAACCATCAATAAATAAGCTAGAAAAGAAAGTATCTGGGTTCATAAATAGCGTCTATAATATGGATGGCACTTTTAAAGACGGCGGGGAATTTCCTGCTACTCCAGGTTTAAAAAATATAAATTGCAAGTGGTGTCCATTTGTTAAAAATTATGAATTATGTCCCAAAGAATCGCGAAAACATCAGTAAGAGTAGGAATAATTGGTTCCAGAAATTGGCAAAACCATAAGAAAGTTAAAGATACTATATACAATCTAAAACAAAAATTTGGTGAGAATCTAATTATAATTTCAGGCGGTTGCCCAAACGGAGCAGATGCAATGGCAAAGAAGTATGCATTAGAGTTTGATTGTTTCTATCGGGAATATAACCCTAGTCACACAAACAAGAATCTATATTCTGCTATGAATGATGGTTTCTATGGTAAAGCTTATACTCCAAAAAATTTCTTTCATAGAAATAAGCTATTGGCTAGGGGCGTGGATTACCTCATAGCCTTCATGCCAGAAGATGACGAATCTAATGGTACAATCCATACTATCAAAGAAGCTAAAAAATGCATTGATGTTAAAAAAATCATCGTAATTTCATAGTTTTTTTTATATATGCATATATTTATATGTACAATAAGGAGATAGTTATGAAGAATACAAAATTGACATCGGTTAATGTAAACAAGAATAACCACAAAGAATTTAAGATATTATCTATCAGAGAAAATATAACTTTTCAAAAACTCGTAAATATAGTTCTTGAAAAGTATGTAAAAGATAATAAATTTAGAAATATGATTAATGAAGAAAAGTAAGGTTTTAAATGAAGAAAAAGGTTTTATTATTATCAGATGATCTTAGGATACCATCTGGCATCGGCACAATGTCCCAACAATTTGTTTTAGGTACTTTAGATCAATATGACTGGGTTCAAGTAGCTGGCGCTATAAAACATCCTGATAAAGGAAAGGTTTTTGATATGTCTAAAGATATGGCTCAAAAATCTGGAGTAGAAGATGCCTATGTAAAAATATATCCTGTAGATGGTTATGGTGATCCCAATGTATTAAGAGAGGTGATAAAGATAGAAAAGCCAGATGCAATTCTACACTTTACAGATCCTAGATTCTGGGGTTGGCTTTATAATATGGAGCACGAGCTACGTCAAGATATACCTTTAATGTATTATAATATATGGGATGATTTACCATTTCCTCATTGGAATGAAAATGCTTATGAGTCCTGTGACTTGTTAATGGCAATCTCAAAACAGACATATAATATCAATAAACATGTATGTCAGCGTAAACCTAGAGTTGAAGGTGTTGATTTAACTTATGTCCAGCATGGTGTAGACGAGAACGTTTTCAAACCTTTAGACTATGCTGACTATGCTGATATCAAAAATCAAATATTTGGTGATAGAGATATTGATTTCCTAGGATTCTTTAATAGTAGGAATATAACCAGGAAACATCCCGCAGACCTGATATCAGCCTTCTCTACTTTTGTTAAAAAATATGTTCCAGCAGATAAAAAAGCAGTCCTATTATTACACACGGATCCTGTAGATCAGCATGGAACCGATTTACCTGCTGTTGCTAAGAAATTAGCTTCAAATGTAGAAATTATCTTTAGTAACAAAAAGTTATCTTCAGAAGATCTTAATAAGCTTTATAATTTAGCCGATGTTATGTGTAACCCATCATCTGCAGAAGGCTTTGGGTTAACCCATATGGAAGCTATGATGGCCGGTACGCCTACAATAGCATCTGTTATCGGTGGATTACAAGACCAAATGGGATTTCTAGTAGATGGAGAACCATTCAATGTTACCCATCTATCTGAGGATATCCCTAGTAATTCTACAAGAGAAATATCCGAGGATTATGGTAAATGGACTTATCCTCTTTGGCCCCAAGTAACCTTACAAGGTTCGCCAATGACCCCATATATTTACGATTCCAGAGTATCTATACCTAGTATAACTGCAGGTCTTAAGCACTGGTTCGATATGACTCCAGAACAAAGAAAGTACTGTGGTCATGCAGGAAGAAAATGGGCAATCGAAAATGGATTCACTGCTAAGGGCATGTCAGATGCTATGGCAAATTCTATCAACACTTGTCTTGAGAATTTTAAACCTAGAAAACGTTTTACTCTTATAGATACGAGTAAATCTTTAATTGAATATCCCACAGGAGTATTAGCATAATGAAACCAGTTTTAGTTATAAGTTGTCCAGCTTCGAGTAGAAGTGGATATGGAGATCATTCCAGAGATTTAATCCGAAGTTTGATAGCCATTGATAAATACGATATACAAGTAATAGATCAGCGATGGGGTTCTTGCGATATGACAGAATTATCCGATTCTGAAATAACTTCGAGATTCATCAAACAAATGCAAACCCAGCCAGATGTCTGGATACAGGTTACTGTACCAAACGAATTTAATCCTGTAGGCAAATATAATATTGGTATTACTGCAGGTATAGAAACAACAATGGTTTCTTCTCAATGGATCGAAGGTGCTAATAAGATGGATCTTATTATTGTACCATCTAAGCATTCTAAAGATGTTTTCGAAAAGACAGTCTATGATAAAGTTGATGATAGAACAAAAGAAAAGGTTGCTGAGCTTAAGTGTACAACACCAATAGAAGTTCTCTTCGAAGGTCTAGATATATCTAAGTTTTTCAAAACCAAAGATATTACTAAATCAATAGCAGATACAATGTCAGAGATCAAAGAATCTGATTGCTATTTATTTACAGGTCATTGGATGCAAGGAGAATTTGGTCATGATAGAAAGGACGTTGGAGGATTGATCAGAACTTTCATGGAAACGTTTAAGAATAAGAATCCTAAAAACCAGCCAGCATTATTATTGAAAACCTCAAGTGCAACCTTTAGTGTTACTGATAGAGAGCAGATATTAGCTAAAATAGAATCTGTCAAAAATTCTGTTGATTCTAAGAACTTACCTAAGGTTTATTTGCTCCATGGTAACTTAACTGAAGAAGAATTAAATTCATTATATAATCATCCAAAAATAAAAGCTATGGTTAGCTTTACCCATGGAGAAGGATTCGGTAGACCTCTATTAGAATTTGGTATAACTGGTAAGCCGGTGATAGCACCAAATTGGTCTGGTCATGTTGATTTCTTAAGTGAGAATGGGTTAATGCTTGCAGGAAAACTTCAGCAAGTACATCCATCTGTAGTTTGGGATGGTGTTATTCTAAAGGAGTCATCCTGGTTTTATGTTGATTATGGATATGCTTCAGGTTTATTGAGAGATATGGAAAAGAATTATAAAAATTATCAAAAGAAGTCTAGAAAGCAAACCCAATACATTAAAGAAAACTTCACTTTAGATCAAATGACGGATCTTTTTGGAAAGCAATTAGAAAAGCATGTTCCGTTGTTCGATTTAAAATTACCAACATTAGAGGAGCTACAAACTTATGAGTAATATCGGTAAAGATGTATGGGCCGAGAGCCCTATAACAGGTAAAATGCAGGTTCTTTGTGATTATGATGATAAGAATGGTGAATCAAGAATGGATTTAAGTAGTGGTTTTTACACCAACCAATACCCTCTAAATCATAAGGAAAATCCTTTATTCGATCTAGAAGTCTATGAAAAAAGTATGCCTTCTATCATGAAAGATTTAAGATTTGATGATGGCGAAAGCTATTGGTACCCATCAACTATGCAGACTTTAGAATATATGATATTTCCTGTAGGCTCTAAAGATTCCTGGAAATGGTGCTATGCAGAGGTAAAATTATTAACCGAAGCAGAATCTAAAGTTTATGCTACAGATATAAATTATGAATCTAAGCTAGATATGGATAATGCTAAGTATTATGATAGATATATCGAAGCTATTAAAAATGTAAAGGGTTATAGCCTTGGTGAATTTTCTTAGAGAACATCGAATACATGTTAATAGTGAATTAATTATACCTAAGTATCAATTACAAAAGGGTATGATAGTTTCGGGTAGGTATAAATCTCAAGAGGGTGGTTCCTCCGACTATATCATTTTAGTATTGCAGCCAAGCTATGAAAAGAAACTTCATGGATTATCTCTAAAAGAGGTAAAGCCGGATGTAATTCAAAAATTAGCTGCAGAGGTTGGAACCAAACTCATTTATGGTAATAGGTTTAAACGATTAGAAATTCCTAAATTACAAATGGTTGGTAGTTCTTATAATTTCTATAATTCTAAACTGAAAAATCAAATGGAATCTGAGTTCAATACCAGTTATAGAACTTTTAATTTAAGTGGGTTTACAAGTTTGATGTTATTGGATTATAATTTCTAAATTATCATTGTTAATTGAAAAAGTTTTATTATATTAAGGTTATATGGAAACAATTAAGTTTATAGCAGATTTCTTTATTGACGATGTCTTCGGCGGCGGAGAATTGGTAAATGAAGAAATTATCAAAGGCTTACAAGAATCTGGTAAGTCTATTGAGAAAATAAGGTGTAGAGAAGTCCTCATAGAAGACTTAACTGGTAAGTTGTTAATAGGTAATTTCATTGGTTTATCTGACCATCTGAAAATATACATAGCAGACCACTGCGACTATTCAATTATCGAGCACGATCATAAATACGTTAAGCAAAGAGATGTAACTAGTTATGTTGATTATCTAGTACCGCCCAATAAAATAATAAATAGAAAATTCTATTTGAGTGCTAAATATGTCTACTGCCAATCTAAATTACATAGTGATGTAGTTAGTAAAAATATAGGTTTAAAAAATGTTGTTAACCTTTCTACTAGTATATGGTCTGATGAACATCTAGACGTTATTGAGAGATCTATCAGTAAAAAGACCATATCAAAAACTATGTTATTAAATTCGCCTAATCCAATAAAAAATACTAAACTTTGCATTGAGTATTGTGAAAAAAATAATATAGAATATGATCTTGTAGGACCATTACCATATAATGAACTTATGGAAACCATGGCAAAATATGAGACCGTACTATTCTTACCTGGGGTATTGGAAACGTATAATAAATTTATAGTTGAGGCTCGAATGCTAGGGTGCAAGGTCATTACAGATAATAGGAATGGTTGCTCGTCGGAGAATTGGTTTTCTAAGCTTAAAGGTATCGAGCTACTAGACTTCATTAGAGCATCCAAACAGAGCTTTATAGATAACTTTATATATGAACCAAAGTTATATAAACCTTCATTTCCTTTGGTTTCAGTTATTACTTCTATGTTCAATCCAGGAGAAAACCTAAAGCCATTTTTAGATAATATTATCAGCCAAACCTGTTTTCGAAATTGCGAACTTATAATAATAGATGCCAGTTCAACTGAAGCTGAAAGAACTATTCTAAGAAACTATAGAGATAAATATCCCAATATAATATATACTAGAATATTGAAAGATCCTGGTATCTATGGATGCTGGAATGAAGCTATAAAATTATCCTCAGGAAAATACTTAACAAATGCAAATCTAGATGATCGTAGAGCTGAAACGCATATAGAACATCATGTTCGATGCCTGGAGGAGAATCCAGAATTCGATTTAGCTTATAGTGAAGCTTATGTTACACCTAAACCTTTTGAAGACTATCATAATAATTCTTCAAATGGTATGGTATATCCCATTAAAGAGTTTTCTAGAGTTAATATGGCTAAATGTTTGCCTAGTTGTATGCCAGTATGGAGAAAATCCGCTCAAGATGGAGTTGGTCTTTTTGATGCGAAATATAAATCTGCAGGTGACTGGGAAATGTGGCTAAGAATGGTTAAAAATGGTTCTACTTTTCACAAATTAAGTGGTGTTTATGGATTATATTATATGAATCCTAATGGACTTTCTACATCAGAAGATAATAGAACTGAAAGATTGGAGGAAGAATCTAAAGTGTTTAGTGAATACAAATCGGTTTTTAGCTTATGAAAGTAGCATTTAATACAATGATGAAAAATGAAGCTAGATTGTTGAATTCAATCCTGCCAATTTGGAAGAATTATCCTGTTGATATGTTTATATTTTATGATGATAATTCAACTGATGATTCTATTTCTATAATTAAAAGACACTTAGGTGAAGATAGATGTTTAATAATTAATGATAAACTACCTAAATTTAATGAATCTTACCATAGGCAAAAAATGATCGATGTTTCTAGAGAACTTAATTTCGATTTTGTATTCTCTATAGACTGTGATGAATTACTTACTTCAAGTATAGTAGATAATTTTTCTGAGTTTTTGAAGCTTTATGAAACTCATGACGTTTGGCTATATTGGTATAATAGTGTAAATAATAGGATTGACCAATATAGGACAGATCCTCAGTACATTAATAATTTCAGAAGCTTTGTATTGCCTCTGAAAAATACTTTAGATTTGGATACATCTCAATGGAAGTATCATACTCCCCGAGTACCACAAATTGTGGATTTGCAGAGAGCTCAGAGTAGATATTATGGAGTAATTCATCTTCAAGCAATTAATACAAAATTTTATGTTCTTAAACAGCTGTGGTATAAACATTATGAATCTCTTAATTATAATCACGATATAGATTTTATAAATAATAGATATGATTCTGTTGTTAATCAATTAATTTTTAATCCTAGATCTATAGATCCTATGCTTATAAAAGGGATTAATTTTGACGTTTCTGTATTTGATGATTTAGCAGAGGAAAAAGGATATCTTAAATTTATAAAAGAAAATTATAACAAGCAATTAGTAACATTTGGGAGGGAATATATAGATGAATAATTACACTATAGGTATTACTACATTCTCAAAAAGATTTGAATTTGTTAATAATTTAGTTAAACAAATAAGACTTTTTAATAATAATAAAATTATTATTGCTATAAACGGAGAAAAAAATGGAAATTTTCCTGAAGACTATAGAAAAAATATTTTAAACCTTTGTAGTTCTTTTGATAAAGTTTATCCATTTTTTTACATAGAAACTAGAGGACTCTGTAAGCTTTGGAATACAATACTCATAAATTCAGACTCTCATAATTCAATGATTTTAAATGATGACTTGGAGATATATTCTGATAATATATTTAGAGAAACTGAGTCTCATTTAAACAGCAGCCAATATCAAGGATTAACTAAAATTAACAATTCATTTTCTCACTTTATAGTTAATAAACCCCTCATGGATAGAATAGGATATTTTGATGAACGTTTATTGGGGTTTGGTGAAGAAGATGGCGATATTGTATATAGATTATTAAAACTTGGTATGAGTATTTCAAATATGCCTGTTAATGGTGTTAATAATATAGTATCAGATACTAGACATGACCATATAGAATCTGGGATAGGTAAATATTCTAAATTTAATAGAGATTATATATACAATCAGAAATATAGTCCCAACCTTTCTAGTCCTCACCAAGGTATGTTTGATAGCCCAATGGATCAAAAATTAGAAGATATTAACAACTATCCGACTGAAAAGTTTTTTCAAAAAAATAAAGGAAAACTATGATAGATTATGTTATTTACTCCCATACTGATTATTTAGAAGTGTTAAATATTCAGACAGATCATTTACCAAAAGATGGTAATAATATATTATTTTTAAACTATAATGATTTACATTTGGAAGATTTGTATTATAAGTATGATAAAGTAATTTTTTATGATGATTCTAAGCCTTATGCTTCTAGACTTTCAATGGCTATAAAACAATTGGATTGCGAATATTTCCTTTTTATGCATGATATAGATATTTTACTAAATCATGATGTGAATGTTTTGAGAAATATTAAATCTTTAATGCTTAAAAATTCTATAGATAGAGTAGATCTTAAGCATACAAATAATATGGAAGATTGTAATACTTTAGATTTTGGATTGAAAGATCACTTATTGGTTAAACAGACAGATCCAACAAATTATATATATAATGTTAATCCTTCTATATGGAAAAAAGAGTCTTTTATGAAATTATTAACTAATTTTCCAAATAAATCTTACAGAGATATAGAATACTTTGATGTTCAAAATTTCTGTTTAAGTTTTGATGTTTATAAAGTATATAGTGACCAATATAAATTATGTGGATATTTCAATTGTTTAGACTTTTTTACTTTCTTACATATAAGTCATGGTGGAAAACTTTTACCACTTACTTCTAAATTTGAAACAGTTTATGGCCAATCTTATTCTGATGTAAGTAAATATTATTCTGATATAGTTGAAAGGTATGATCTAAAAAGGAGTAAAAAATGGATTCAGTAGGAATAAAAGACAATTATAGGGTAGCATTTATAATAGCTCATAAGTATTTTAGGGGCTATGAATCATACTTAAAACATTATGTAGAAAATATTTTAAGTTTCTATAAAGATCCTATGATAATTGTTGTAGATAATAATTCTATTTATAAAGATGATGTGTTTAGCACATTACCAGTTAGTGATAATATTGTATCGTTAGACAATGACATTGAATGTAAGTTTGAATTGGGGGCTTATCAAGTAGGTATCAGATATATAATTGATAATGGATTAACCGACGAATTTGATTATTATGTTTGCTCACAGGACAATTTTATTATCAAGAATAAATACGACTTCAATATCCTTGCAGAGGCCAATCATACAGCATGTCCTATAAATTCTTGGAATTTCGATTCAGAATGTAAAGATGTATATGTACCAATATTAGAGAATTTAGGCTTACATAATAATATGGAAAAAATAACCTTCTGTTGGTGTAGTAGTTTTGTAGTTTCTAGTACTAAGTTAGACCAATTATATGGTTATTTACAAAAAATAGTAATAAAAGTCAGATGGCAAAGTTCTGCTTCGGAAAGATATTTAGCTAGAATCCTATGGGAATTAAACGATTATAAAAATACGGATATTGATGGATCTATTGCAGATCTAGCTTCCAGACACTACGACTGCTGGAGAGTAAATCTCTATGATGATGCAACTAGCTATTTTGCAAAAACTGTTCAACAAAAAACCGAAAAGACTATAGATAAATGAAACCAGTTATAAAAAGTATTAATAATAGTGCTTTATGTTATCAAGAAGACGCGCCGATACATATTAGGGGATACTATAATTATTGTGCATCTATTATAGCAAAAAAATTAGAGTCTACTGAAGTCCCCGTTAATGTCAATTTTGGTAGGATGAATGGGTCATTTGACAATGATAACGAAACTATTAATATAGACATTCAAGTTGAACATACTTTGGTAAAACAGGGTGGTCGAGGAGTAACTAACATAGTACATGGCGAAACCTTAACAGAAGAAGGAGACCAGTATTTGGTAAGACTAGACGACTTTAACTATTTTAATACTTTAGATTGTATAATAGAATATAGTATTCCAAATATAAATCATATAAAAACGTCAGGTCAGTTTAATGACTATGCAAATAAGCTAGCATATATAGCTCCCCTATTGTATGATTTAAAATTTCCAAGTCAAAATAGACAAGACATAATAACTCTATTTACAGATAACCCTAGCGAAAGGAGAACTTTGTTCGTAAATAAGATGTTGGAAAATCATATAAACCATATTAATATTAATAATTGCTATAGTAAAGAGCTAATGGATCAGTATGATAAAACCAAAATTTTAATAAATGTCCATCAAACAGACCACCACCATACTTTTGAAGAATTAAGAGTTCTTCCAGCGCTATTAAGAGGAGTATTAGTGATTAGTGAAGATGTACCAAGAAAAGATGATGTCCCATATAGTGAATATATAATTTGGTCTAGTTATGATAATTTGGCTATTACAATAAAAGAAGTTCGAGATAACTATAAATCTCATTATAATAGGATTTTTAATAAGGATTTGAAAACATTATTAAAAAATATGGAAGAAATAAATAACAAAAATTTGGAGATAGTACTATGACATTAACTGACATTTTTAACGAAGAGGGTGGAGATAAGGGTAGCTTCTTCTCACACATAGACCAAACGGAAAATTTAGCACATAATTACACGATAATATATGACGAATATATGAAGGAGTATCGTGATAAAAATATAGCCATGTTGGAGATTGGTTTATGGTGTCCATATTTTCCCGGGGCATCTATTAGAGCTTGGTCTAGATATTTCTCTACAGTACAATATTATGGTATTGATATAGTAGATTGTACCAAACTATCATCAGAAAATGTGTTTATAGATATTGTAGACCAGCGTAATGAGAATGCCTTGAATAGCTATATAAAAGATAAGCCAATGTTTAAATTTATAATAGATGATGGATGCCATGAAGAGGATGCTATTGTAATATCATTGGGCAATTTATTCCCTCAGTTAGAAAGTGGCGGTATATATTTTATAGAGGATTTACATGTTGTTGATAAGCGAAACCTACTACAATTGGTTACTAAAACATTCACAAGTGAGTATATATCTAAGGATAAGCTAAAGTATATTAATGATAATATTAGAGAGTGTAGGTTCTCTGATGATGGCAAAATGTGTATAATCCATAAGGCTTAGAGAAATGAATACATTAATAAATATATCCGGTGCTTCCGGCGTAGGTAAAACAACTATTTCTACTATGATCTCTTTGATACTATCTAATCTTAACTCTTCTGTTTTGAGTATATGTGGTGATGATTTGCATAAATGGGAGAGAGGTAATGAAAATTGGACTAAGTATACACACTTTAACCCAGAGGCTAATAATCTTAGCTTAGGTGAAGATCATATTGCCACTTTACTTGCTGGTTCTACTATAAATAGAGACCATTATGACCATACCTCCGGGAAATTTATCAAAGATGTCTTAATTAAACCAGAGAGTGTTATTATAAATGAAGGCCTTCATTCATTATATTCGGAAGCTATATGTGAAATGGCTGAATTGAATATATTTGTAGAAACTGAAAATGATTTAAAAAATCAATGGAAGTTGAATAGAGATATGGAAAAAAGAGGCTATACCAGAGACCAGGTAATATCTAGTATTGGGTTAAGAAAGATAGATGAAGCTAAGTATATCTTACCACAAAAAAGAAACGCAAATGTAGTAGTAAAGTTTAGTGAGATGAAGGATAAGAGTGTACAACTAACTTACACTGCAGCAACAAAGTACGGTCAACTCCTTATGCAACGTATAAAAGCTTTTTATGAATTACATCGTAATTTTCTATTGACGTGTAGGAAATCGTGTTTTGAGTATGAACTTATACAGGGTGCAGGTGGAAACCTATCCTATAAATTCGAAGATAAAATTGTGATTACTTCATCCGGGAGGTCAATGCCGGATATCAGTATACTTAATGGCTTTACCATGTGTAATGATGACGGCACTAAAGTTAATTCTAGTCAAGATCGTCCTTCAATGGAATTGGGATTCCATACCAAATTGGCCAGTAGGGTTGTATATCATACTCATCCAATATATGCAAATATTATATTATGTTCCAATGAAGCGAAAATGGTGATGGCAGATATTCTCCACTCATTTGACTATGACTATATTGAATACATAACGCCAGGGATGGAGCTATGTAATAAACTAGCCAGTAAAAAAGATATTGTCTTATTAGAAAATCATGGTTTAATATGTTGTAGTGAATCTTTCGAAGAAGCGTTTTCTATGAGTTTGCAGATTAATCAGTTGTGTAAAGAATGGTTGATTAAAAATTCCAAAACGTTCAAAACGTTTGGGAATAAAGTTACCTCCAAAAACTCTGATCGCATTTTATACCCCGATGCAGCTATTTTACCCGAAGCTAATTTACAAATAAATAATTATATGCTACAAATTCAAGAAGAGGTAGGCTTAACCAGCAAATACATTTCGCGACAAGAGATAGAAAAACTTAAAAATATGGAAGAAGAGAAATATAGGATGGAATTAATATGAAGATAGTAATACCAATGGCCGGTTTAGGTCAACGTTTTGTAGATGCAGGATATAAAAATCCAAAACCATTTATTTGGGTAGATAATGATTATATCATTAGTAAAGTAGTAAAGATGTTTGATGAAGAAGATGAAATAATTTTTATTTGCAATGAAAGACATTTGAAGGAGACTGATATGCACGATAGACTTCGCAGACTTCATATAAAGTCAAAAATCGTTTCAGTACCAGAACATAACAGAGGTCCAGTATTCACCACGATACCTTATATGAATTTGATAGACGATGATGAGCCTGTTATTGTATGTTATTGTGATAATCCCTATTTATGGAATTATGATAAATTTAAGAAATGGGCAAACGAAACAAAAACAGATGGTTGTGTGTTAACTCATACGGACTTCCATCCCCATAGATTAGCATCTACTTATATGGCTTATTGTAAAATGGATGGAAATCGCATGGTAGAAATAAAAGAAAAAGAGCCGTACACGGATAATCATTGGACCGAACATGCATCTACAGGTGCATATTATTTTCGAAAGGGGTCTTATATAAAGAAATATTTTCAAGAAGTAATTGATAAAGAAATAAAACATACTAATGGTGAGTATTATGTAACCCTAGTATATAATTTATTAATAAGAGATGATCTCCATGTTAGTATTTACGATACTGATTTCGTTACAGTATTTGGTACACCAAGCGAACTAGAAAATTATAAAGCATGGCAAACAATACTAAAAGCATCTCAAGTAAAAACAGAACAAGATCTATTAGATTGTTATAATTATTGGAAAAAATATAATGAAGTTTCATAGTGCCAAACAATTTTCAGATGGTCCCAAAAAGGTCTTGGTTGATATAGATGAAACTATATGTTTCTATCCGAATGAAAGAAAATATAATTTAGCAGTCCCTAGTTATGAAAATATAGCAAAGATAAATAAGTTGTATGAAGACAATTGGAATGTTATATATTGGACTGCAAGGGGATCTATGTCAGGTATAGACTTTAAAGAATTTACAATAAATCAACTCAACGAGTGGGGTTGTAAATATCATGACATAATTACTGGAACAGATAATCATCCAAAACCTTTTTACGATATGGTGATCGATGATAAAGCAAAGAGGATAGAAGAATTATGAAACTAATATCACATAGAGGAAATATAAGCGGTAGGAATGTTCACTTAGAAAACGATCCTGATTATATAACTTGTGCTATGCATAGTGGATATGATGTTGAAATAGACGTATGGTATGAATGTGATAGATTATGGTTGGGGCATGACGAACCGGAATATAAAACATCAATGGGGTTTTTATTATCTAATGCAGATAAGCTATGGATTCACTGTAAAAATTTTGAAGCTTTAAATTATCTATTAGAGAAAGAAGCTTTAAGACTTTTTTATCATGAGCAGGAAGATCATACAATAATGAGTAATAGATTGATATGGGCACACGATATAAGTAAAGCTAATACTAGATGTATAATCCCTTTATTAACAAAGGAATCGGTAGAAAGTTGGAATCCAGTTCCAGTATATGGAGTTTGTTCTGATTATATAGGACTATTGAATGACTAATTTAATTACTTTGGCGGGTGAAGGCTCTAGATTTGCTATAGAAGGTTTTAATTTACCAAAACCATTAATAAAAGTAAATGGCGAACCTATGATATTCAAGGCTGTTGACTGTTTACCCAAAGCTGAAAAATATGTATTTGTCTGTAGGAATGAACATATCGAAAAGTACAGTTTAGATTCTATATTAAAGAATAGGTATCCTAATGTAGAGATTATTACTATAAATGAAACCACAGAGGGTCAGGCATGTACAGCAGAAATAGGTATAAAGAAATCTAGTATAAAATCTGATGATGAAATATTAATAAGTAGTTGTGATTATGGGTTAGAATATAGTAATTTTAAGAATGATAAGGATATAATAGTTTGGACCACAACAAATAATAAAGCTTTTTCAGATAATCCTAGTGCATATAGTTGGCTTGAAATAGATGATGAATTAATTAAAAAAGTTCATGTAAAATCTGATGTATTTAGCGACCCATTTAATAGACACGCAATTGTTGGTACTTTTTATTTTAAAAAAGCCCAATACTTTTTAGATGGGTTTTATAATAGTAGCAAAAGCAAAAATGAATATTATATTGATGGCATTTTTAATAATATTTCAAAAGATATTAATTTGTTTTGTGTAGACCAATATCACTGTTGGGGTACACCAAAAGATTTGGAGAATTATGAAGATAAAATATTGGGATAAAACTGACTTACCCATAAAAGGTATATCTAAAGATAGAGACTTGAAAGTGGGCATATTTGAAAAATGTACTATAGAAGGCCATAATGTTCACTATCCACAACCATTAATTAGAACTGGAGATGAATTATTACTTCCAACAATAGAAAGATTTATGTCTTTGGGAAGAGGTACTGTTTATGAAGATAGCATGGAATGGGATTGTAAAGATAAGAAAGTAAAAAATGTTGTTCAAGAACCCGTATTTTATTTTGTATACAATTGTGCAAATTACTTCCATTGGATTTACGATACAGTACCTTATTTGCATTCATTTTTTATGGAAAGAAAAAGAATTCCTAATTTAAAAATTTTAATGAGTCCTGCACAGGGCCAAAAAGATTTATATCCTTTTGTATATGAAACTTTAGAACTTTTAGGAATTTATAAGAAAGACATATTGTTTTTAAATGATGATACAGAATATAAAACTATGATTATAGGATCTTCGCTAACTCATAATAGAATGTCATTAGAACCTCCTCATCCTGGTTTATTTTCTATTGTAAATTCTATGGAAGGATCTGATAGTTCTCTTGATAAGATATACGTATCCAGAAGAACTTGGACTCAAAAAGAATCTTCTAATATAGGAACTGACTATACAAAACAAAGAATGTGTATGAATGAAGATGGATTAGTTGATTATTTGGTTAGTAAAGGATATAAAGAAATATTTTGTGAAAATTATAGTATGAAGGAAAAGGTCGGAATTTTTAGAAATGCTAAGTCAGTAGTAGGTCCTACTGGCGGCGGAATGTGTAATGTAATATTTTGTGGTAATAATACTGAAGTATTATCAATAAACAGTCCAGAATTTTATCCTATAAATGAAAGACTTAAAAATGCTATGAACCATACAAACATCCAGATGTTTGATCATACCAGATTTGATAAATCTATAAAAGGCGAAATATTAGATAAGAATTCTCTTTCAATATCTGGAGGATTAAATTCTCCATGGGTAATAGATCTAGATAAATTAAAGGATGTTATATAGTCCTGGAAATATTTTAGTATGTCGAAAATATTTCTTATATTGTAGCAAAGGAAGAGAAAAATGAAAACTTTAGTAACTGGCGGGACCGGTTTAGTAGGCTCTGCTATTAATGCGGATTACAAACTTGGAAGTTCTGAAGCAGATCTTAGAAATATGATACACGTTATAAATCTTTTTGATGAATATAAACCAGATTCTGTCATACATTGTGCAGCCAAAGTTGGTGGATTGGGGGGAAATATGAATTATAAGGGTGAATATTTTTATGATAATCTGATGATTAATACAAATGTTATTGAAGCCTGTAGATTATATAATGTTAAAAGACTGGTTTGCTTTCTATCAACTTGCGTATTCCCAGATGATGTAAAATATCCATTAACGATAGATCAAATCCATTCAGGAGAACCTCATCAATCAAACTATCCCTATGCTTATGCTAAAAGAATGGCGGATGTTCAGATTAGAGCTTATCGTGAACAATATGGATTAAATTATACTTCTATTATTCCTTCTAACATTTATGGGCCAAATGATAATTTTTCATTAGAACATGGTCATGTGATGCCAATGTTAATTCATAAATTATACTTGGCAAAGAAGAATAATACAGATTTCACTGTGTGGGGAAGTGGAAAACCATTGAGGGAATTTATCTACTCAAAAGATATAGCTAAGATCTCAGAATGGGTTTTAGAAAATTATGTTGGTGAAGAACCTTTAATTATAAGTGGAGATGGAGAGGTTTCAATTAAAGATTTAGTTGATCTCCTAGTCCAGGAGTTTAATTTTAAGGGTAAAGTTATATTTGATTCTAGCAAACCCGATGGACAATATAGAAAACCATCTGATAATTCTAGGATAAAAGAATTACTACCAGAGTTTGAATATACACCATTTGAACAAGGTATAAAGGAAACAGTTAATTGGTTTAAGGAAAATCATGAAAATGCAAGAAAATAAAGTAGCTCTAATTACAGGCATAAATGGTCAGGATGGTTCATACTTAGCAGAACTTTTATTGTCGAAAGGCTATGAAGTCTGGGGAATTCTTAAGAGAAATTCAGTAGCAGAAAACCAAACAGCAAGACTACCAGACCATATATATGAGCAGTTAAATTTAGAATATGCAGATATGTTAGATATGTCTTCCTTGATAAGAGTATTGCAAGTATGCAAACCTGATGAAATCTATAACCTTGCAGCTCAATCTCATGTAAGGATTAGTTTCGATATGCCAATATATACTGCAGAAACCACAGGATTAGGTCCATTAAATTTATTAGAAGCAGTTCGTTTGGTTTGTAAAGATGCAAAGATATATCAAGCTGGTAGTTCGGAAATGTTTGGTAATAATATAGATGGTGATGGTTATCAAAGAGAGTCAACCCATCTGGAACCAGTTTCTCCATACGGTTGTGCAAAAGTCTTTGCCCATAATATCTGTAAAAATTATAGAAATGCCTATGGCATGTTTATCTCTAATGGCATATTATTCAATCATGAATCTCCAAGAAGAGGTACAAATTTCGTAACAAATAAAGTAGTGAAGGAAGCTGTTAAGATTAAGTTAGGGCTATCAAGATCTTTAAAGCTCGGAAATCTTGATGCTAGTAGAGATTGGGGGCATGCAAAAGACTATGTATATGCAATGTGGCTAATGTTACAACAGGATGAACCAGATGATTTTGTATGTTCTACTGGAGTTTCCCATACCGTTAAAGATTTGGTATCTTATGTATTTTCAGAATTAAACCTCGACTGGGAAAAGTATGTTCAGACAGATCAGAAATTCATGAGACCTGAAGAACTTGAATTCTTGAAGGGTGATTGTAGTAAAGCAAAGAAAGTTTTAGGTTGGAAACATAAGTATACTTTTGAAACTATGCTTGACGAAATGATTGTATATTGGTTGAAGGAATTAAGCTAATGAAGTACTATATAATGATGCCAGGTGATACAAACGAATCTACATTATTTGAGTCTAATGAGTTGGGCGAAGATACAGGATTTGGCACATTCTGGGCAGCTTCAGGACTAAAGAAGTTGATGTCTATGGTGGACAAATCACCAGAACTATTAGAGGTTGTTGAGATTAAAACAGATCGTGGTAATACCATATCTATAGCAGATTTTTTAGATAGAATTAAAGGACTTAAAGTAAGAATAAACTGATGGATAATATATTTATATATACAAAAGGAACTATATTGGCAAACAAGAACAACCCTAAGGGTTACTACATATGCAAAACCGGATATTTCGATATACGTCAAAAGATTGATTGGCCTAACAAGCAAAAAACAGGTAAGTCCGAGGTTTATATTTATCATGGTAAGCACAAAGTAGCAGGTCCTTATAAAACAAAATATGCAGCCATTATTAGAGCTGAAGAAATGATGTCAGAAGGCTTCAAATATAACAAACATGGAAAATAGTTATGACAAATTACAAAAGAGTTAAAACAAAAAAAGACGTACAAACTGTAGATGGATTCCTTAAAAAAGGATCGAAAGTAAAAGTTGACGAAGTAGTAGAGACTGATGTCAGAGTTACCGATGCTACAGGGCGAATATTTTGGTTAGATAAATCAGACTTAGCACTCTAGTTGATATTTATAATTGTATAATATCATAAAATAATAAAGAGGCTTTATGAAACTAGAAGTTTTAAGAATATCGAGTGAACCTGACTCCACGTCGGGATTATTATTCGATATATCCGGTGAAACCCGAAAGTTTCTATGCTATTCATTAGAAGATGAGTATAGAAATGACAAAGTAATGCATGAAACACGTGTACCAGCAGGAACATACCAAATCCTATTGAGGAAAGTAGGTGGTTTTAATGCTAAGTACACAAAAAGATATGATTTCCATAAGGGTATGTTACATGTTCAAGATGTACCAGGATTTCAATATATTCTAATACATACTGGAAATACAGACGAACATACTTCAGGCTGTCTTATTCTAGGTGATTCTCAAGAAAACAACCAATCAGTAACTAATGGATTTATAGGTAGATCTGGACAAGCTTATAGTAGAGTTTATCCAGCTATTGCTGCTGCATTAGAAACTGGAGAACAAGTTACTATAACATATACAGACTATGATACTGTCTAAAGGATAACATGGATATTAAGAAAATAATAAAAGAAAGTATAGCCAAAGTGCTTACGGAAAATATAAATGAAGCAGATAGTACAAATAGTATTAGTAAAAAAAGAGCAGGTGCTGGATTAAAACAAAAACTAAAAGGTAAACGTTCCGATGGAATGGGTAAATATACTGCTACTATTTATGGATTAGATTCAAAAGGCAAAAGAGTTGAATTAAAAAGTTTAAATGATTTAAACAAATACTCTAAATTTGAAATTGATGAATCAGTTAATGAAGCTTCCCTATCAAAAGTTTACAATGCAGCTAAAAAAGGTAGCTATCCTATAACACTAGTTGCTATAGAAAAGGGCAAAGTGGTAGATCAAAAATTAGTAGGAACTCCAGAAATAGTTCCAGCTGCATTTAATGATATGCAAAAGGAATTTCCCAAAGCTCAAGTCAATGTTGAAGATAGAAATGGTAAGATATTATTCAGAGAGATTAACTTGAGTAAGGAAGGTAAATTAACTGAAGCATTTTCAAGAATGCCGAGTAATACCATAAAAAACGAATTATATTCTGCTAAAAAAACACTAAATGATTATTGTGATTGGCTTGAAGCTGGAAATGATTCAGGACGTGGCAAAACGTTAGATAACATCATAAACCTTTTAAAAAAATGTAAAAAAGACATTAAAAGGTTTAAAAGTCCAGAAGAGGTCAAGGGAACTGTATATGAATCAGTAGTTACTGAAGCTAGATTTACAATCCAAGATAAATCTTTAGAAAAAGACTTTTATGGAAAGTCTAAATGGATGAAGCGTCATTTAGCTCCTTGGCTTAGAGGATTCAAATCCGGGAGAGATGACAAAGATGGTGTTATTACATTACCTCAACAAAACTTAGATAAATTTATTGACTTCGCCACTAAAGATCATTATGACAAAAATTATGTTTTGGGTAAGGATATTATTGTTGAATCAATAGTTACTGAAGCTACTGACGTTTTTAAGATATTCGATGCAAAGCAAAAACTATATGGTCAAGCAATGGATATCGAAACAGATATGAAAACTATAGCAATGGATCTTAAACAAACTAATATAGATATGGAACAGGAAGCTGAACCAGAAGGTGGTAAAGTTGCTGATCGATATGGTAAAGAGATTGATAAGCTTGAAAAGACTTATAAAAAGAAAAAAGCAGATCTTAAAAAGATTTTTGCTAAATTAGATAAATTGGAGATGTACTAACATGGCAGACATGATAAAATTAACAAACATTATAACAGAAGATGTATCGGATATCGGTAACCAACCAATACCATCAAAATACTTCAAAAAGTATATGAAGGAGTATTCTTCAGAGATCACTCAAGCAAAACGATACTTCAATAAAGAAGATTGGCCAATTGCAGATAAGGTTCGTAAATACCTTAAGAGTGCACCGACTCCAACAACAGTTGATGAATATATTAAATGGCATGCAGGAGCTAAAGCTTTAACAGGTGGGCAATCATTTGGAATGGGTAGTGGCTTTGCAAAGGCATCAAGTCTTATAGTATCTATTGTAGTCGATGCAGGAACAACTAATAAAATAGCTAGTTTATGGGATAGTAAAATATTACCATATATTGATAAGAAGGCCAAATAGTATGTTTAATATCTTTAAAGATGATAATGAATACAACGAGAAATCTATAATTGGATTTGTAGCATTTCTTGTAATGATAGCAATAATGGTAGCAGATCTAGTAACAGGATATGTTGGTAAAGATTTAATAATTAATGAGTTTGTGTATAACTCATTTGTATGGGTAGTGCTAGGATGTTTTGGTATTGCAGGTGCAGAAAAATTCGCTAGTAAAAAATAGGAGAGATTATGTCTTACGTTGAAAAAAATGGTAAATTTAATGTTAAAAAATGGAACCGAGAAAATGTCTATTTACAAGAACCTGAAATTCTGAAAGAGGAATATATTGAAATAATGGACGGTTTAGATGAAGGTCTAGAGCTTATAAAAGATGCTTGGAAAGATTGGGCTATCGGTGATGAAACTGAAAAAGATATGATAAAACCAGCAAAAAAAGAACTCATAAACTATATTAACAAATGGTTGAATAAAAATATTAAATAGGTGGTTTTATGAAGAAGTTATTTCTACTATTTACATTATTATGCTCAACTATTATATATGGTCAAGGTTGTACAGAACTAGTTGTAACAATAACCGATGAATACGGAGATGGATGGAACGGAAACTACCTCGAAGTAGCAGGCCAGTCTATAACTCTGGAGACAGGAGACTATGGAACCGATACTATATGTGTTGATTTAAACCAATGTAACATACTAATAGTAGATGGTGGTTCATGGCAGTCAGAAATAGGATGGTCTATTGAAGGTCTATTAGACGGTGGAGCTCCATATAATGGTACTTTAGGTAATTGTGAAGATATAGATGGTTGTACAGATTCTCTAGCACTTAATTATGATTCTGAAGCATTAGTTGAAGATTATTCATGTGAATATCCTTCATGTAGTGGTGTTGGTGAGGTATGGGCAGAACAAACATGTGCAGACGATCAAGCTATTATATATTGGCATTGGGATTCTGATGTTAATCCTTCGTGTACAGTAGTAAAAACATATTATGGTAATACTCAGGTAGGTCCTTTCATTTATGATGTAAATATTAATAATGGTATTTGGGGTGTATATGCAGGTAATGGTCAAATGCCACCTAATTGGTCGGAAGAACATTATTTTTATGTTGAATTAGCAGATGGTAGTTTTTCAGATGTAGTGTACTTCACTCCGGAACCCTGTATTATCGGCTGTACAAATGAGGAATCAGGTAATTATAATCCTTGGGCTACTATTGATAGTGGAGAATGTAGTAATACAGAATGTAGTGATGGTGAATCTCATATAACTCTCGAATTAACATTAGATCAATATCCAAGTGAAACAGGTTGGATCTTAACAGATATTTCTAATGGTAGCTATATAGAAGATGTTCCTGCTGGTTCTTATACTTTTAATCAATCAAATACAACTATTACATATGATTTATGTGTACCTGAAATGGGTGTAGAATTAATTTTAAGTGATTTATATGGTGATGGTATTGCAGGTTCCTTATGGGGTGGTACTGATGGTAATTTTGTTATTTTGGGAGATGCTCTTCCTTGTGGGGGTGTAGATACATTATGGTCATTACCTGAAGCTGATTTTGGAAATACAGCTTGGTCAGGAGTTATTCAATTACCTTCATGTGAAATACCTCCAATTATTGGTTGTATGGATATAAATTATGTTGAATTTAATCCTTTAGCAGAACAGGGAAATCCAGAAGGTTGTATTACCCTTAAAACATATGGTTGTACAGATCCATTAGCATTTAATTATAATTCAGAGGTTAATACAAATGAGATTATCTCAGTATGTGATTATACTTTAACGTTAGAAGATGATGCTGCAGACGGATGGGGTAATTCATATTTAGGAGTTTCTCAGGGTAATCAATCTTGGACATTTACAATAGGCCCTGGGATAGATACCCAATCATGGAACTTAATGTTACAAACAGACAAACCTGTTTATGTATATTATTTTGAAGTTGTAGGTTCACAACAAACCCAAGCGGGAGTTGAATTTCAAACTTTACACAACTCATTTACATTAGTTAATTCCGATGGAAATACATTATTAGATGGTGGTACAAATCCATTTGAAGATAATGGAGCTGGAGCATTACAATCATATGAGTCGCCTTTTTGGACTAGTTATTCAGCTATCCCTTATTGTGGAGATTATTGTATAGAGATAGTATTGGGGTGTACCAATGAATTAGCCTTTAATTATAATAATTTAGCTAATACAGATGATGGTTCATGTATAGAAGTAATATTAGGTTGTACC
>TARA_R110001599_G_scaffold353883_1_pt1 | contig 70020 bp, 54 predicted proteins | sample TARA_R110001599 | Tara Oceans TARA_R110001599 (sample SAMEA4398360) | marine metagenome | biome: Polar Biome; feature: [MES] marine water layer (ENVO:01000295) within the mesopelagic zone...; material: water (ENVO:00002006), including particulate matter (ENVO:01000060) such... | reverse complement strand
CGTGAAACGACTCGGCGTGAAACGACTCGGCGTGAAACGACTCGGCGAGAAGCGACTAAAAAGGATCCCAATGGAAAAGGCAAACGCCAGAATTTTCTCGAGCTTCGAGATGCCATCCCTGTCACTGCCGAGCCGCATTGTTATGGCTCCGATGACCCGTTATCTGTCCCCCGGCTACGTACCATCGCCGGAAGCACCCGCCTACTATGCCAGGCGTGTCGAGGCAGGAGTGGGCCTGGTCATTACGGAGGCCACCATTGTTGACGAGCCGCATGCAACTGCCTATGAGGATGTGCCGGGTATGTATGGTGAAGAGGCCGCGATGGCCTGGAAGGCGGTGGTGGATGCCGTTCATACTGCGGGTGGCAAGATATTCACCCAGTTGTGGCATACCGGCGCTATCAGAAAGCCCGGTGTTGGCCCCCAGCCGGAGCTCCCGGCACTCAGCCCATCCGGGCTACTGATGCCTGGCGTGCCGTCAGGGCGGGAAATGAGCCAGAGTGACATCGACGCGGTGATCACTTCTTTTGCACGCGCCGCCACACTGGCAACAACACTGGGCTTTGACGGCATCGAAATTCATGGCGCCCACGGCTACCTGGTTGACCAGTTTCTCTGGGAAGGCAGTAATCAGCGCAGCGATGCTTATGGAGGTGACCTGGAGTCGCGCAATCTTTTTCCCGTAGAACTTGTCTGCGCCGTTCGCGCTGCCGTGGGGCCGTCCGTGCCGATCAGCTTCCGATTTTCCCAGTGGAAGCAACAGGACTACTCTGCGCGACTGGCAGAGAGTCCTGAGGCGCTGGAGAAGGTGCTGTTACCACTGGCCAATGCCGGCGTTGATATTTTTCACGCCAGCACGCGCCGGTTCTGGGAGCCGGAGTTTCCCGGGTCTGATCTCAATCTGGCGGGCTGGGCCAGAAAAATCACAGGAAAAACGGCGATTTCGGTCGGTAGCGTCTGCCTCGACACGGACTTTGTTGATGGCAGTGGCAGCTATGAAAAACTGATGCAGGATTTTACCGCCTCCGAACCCGCTACTCAGGAAGAGCTGCTGGAATCGGTTGGTCATCTGATGTCCACCTCCGCTGGGGCAGCGGGCCTGCACGGTCTTGAAGAGCGGCTCGATCGCAATGAATTTGACCTGGTGGCAATCGGTCGGGCGCTGATCGCCAATCCGGACCTGCCGATACTTCTGTCTAAGGGCAAGTGGGAAGATGTGCGCCCCTACGATGTCGAGATGCTAGCGGAACTTCGTTGAGCCATTCATCGGCTGCAGTCCTGCGGTCGTAATAATCAGGTAGTAGCGTTAAAATGTGGCCGGGAAGTGGTCGCAGCCTGTAGCTTCGCCCCAGGGGTTGTGCATGGCCAATGCTGCTTCTCCGGCGATGAGTTGTACGGATAATTATGATGATTGATAAGGACGCCAACGTTTCCGTTCCCGAGGTCCGGGCCTCGGCAAAGGGTTACAAGTTTCATCCACCACTGTTGATCGCAACTTCAATTTGGCGGCATCGTCTGGTCTCGGATATTCTCGCCGATACCCAGTATTCGGCTGTGGTCATACAGGGGCCTGCCGGGCACGGCAAAAGCACTTTGATGCGGCAAGTCCTGGAACAATGCCGGGGAGCCGGTGCTGCTGTGAGCTGGCTGACTTTGGACGAGGGCGATAATGATATAAGCCGCTTCAACACGCATCTGACAAACCTGTCCAATAACGCTTTTGCCGGCGAACCCACTGAAAAAAAGCCTGTACCAGGACCTGCCGAGGGCAATAGTGCAGTAGAGAATATTTTGCGGTTCTTTGAGGCTATGGACACGCCGGTAGCGCTGTTTGTCGATGAGTTTCAATCCATCGAAGAGAGCGTCAATATTTCTTTGCTGAATACGCTTATTGAGCGTAGCCCTCCGAATATCACCTTCTACATCGGGTCGCGATCTGTCCCTGATCTGGTAACAGGGCGGTTGATGATCAGCGGGCGCATCAAATGGATTAAGCCAGAGAAGTTGTGCTTTAACACCGAGGAGGTGTTGGAGTTTTTTATCGCGCGTGGCCTGGATGTAACAGAGGTTGAGGCACAGGCGTTTCGTGAGCAAACAGGCGGTTGGCCTGCAGTTCTGCAGCTGGCACAACTGGCTCTCAAAAGCGGCAAGGTAGATCGGTATACTTTGCTTCGCTGGGTTAAAGGCTGTGAGCACGAGTTAACTGATTACCTGGCGCTTAACGTTATGCTGGATCAGTCGCCTGGCCGGCAACGTTTTTTACTGCGAACGAGCGTGCTTAATCGTCTCAGTGCGCCGCTATGCGATCGTGTTACCGGGGAAAGTGATTCACAGAAAATACTTCATGAACTGGTGTCTGAAGGGCTATTCACCAGTGCTATGGATTTTGAGCAGGACTGGTTCAAATACCACTCTGTCTTTTCCCGCTATTTGAAAACCCGGTTTGCGGCAGAGGATGCATCGGAAGTGTTGTGCATTCATCGGGCGGCATCCGCCTGGTTCAATGAAAATGGGTATCCGGAAGATGCAGTGCGTCATGCCGTAGAGGCAGAGGAATATGAACTGGCAGCTGACATCCTTGATCAATGGATTCCCGACCTGATTCGGGGCGCGAGACTGCAGACTGTTGATCAACTTTGTCGTCTTATCCCCGATGCGGTTTTTCGACGCCGCCCGATGGTTTGCTGGCGACGAATCTGGGCACAGATGTTTCTTGGGCAACAGGTCAGGGCGAGGCAGACACTGAAATCGCTGGAGCAGTATTGGCAGAAAAAGGATGGCGACCCCGGAGATTTTTCGACATCGCTCAAATTGTTGCAATGGTCTCAGGGCTTTGTAAGTGACGATCCTGTCCGGCTCGCTCAGGGTGTCGAAAAAATCGAATTTACCCTGGTCGACCTCGATAAATTCCGATGCTTTGAAATGAACGTGGTGGCAAACCTGCGCGCCATACATCAGTTGCAGGTGGGAAATTTTCCCGAGGTACGGGAGTGGGCACTGCTGGGTGAATCCCTGGGTTCTCGTGGTGAAGCCGCATTCAGTCGTGCCTATGCTATCAGCCTGATCGCTTATGCAATGATACAGGAGGGGCATCTATCCCAGGCTATCGAAAAACTGAGATCTGCGCTGAGTGATGCAGAGTTGAAGATACAGGGCTCGTTCGCAACGGCATCTATTTCCGCACTTTACGGCTTTGCCCTCTACGAATCCGGTAATTATTACGAAGCAGAAAGCCACTTGCGTGACACCATCGAGATGATTTCACAGACCTCGTTGCTCGACTGGCGCATTTCGGCCTATCTCTCTCTGGCGCGTGCCAGTCTCCTGACAGAAGGGGAGGGCATTGTTTGTGGAGATATCATCGATACGGCCGAAAAAAGTGGTCTGGTAGAAGGTTTGCCTCGCGTGGTCAGAATTATGCGGCGGGAACGAATTCGCCTTGCACTGGTCAGTGGCAACTGCAGTGAGGCGAAACTGATAGACAGCATAAGTGAGGTGGCGGGCGAGCTGGCCATTCCAGAAGGCTCCATACATTTGGCAGAGTGGTGCGATGATAGTGTCATTCACAGGGCGAGAATGAATATCTGCTGCGCGGATCCAGCAGACGCCTTGAAAACGCTTTCACCGGCGCTGGAGCAGGCCGAGGCCAGAGGATGGGTGCGGCGGAGCGTCAAGTTATGGATTCTTGATGGCCTGGCGCACAGGGCTATGGGTGACACGCCTAAGGCACGGCAATCACTTCTCAAGGCGGTAGAACTGGCTTACCCCGAAAGCTACATCTCTCTGTTTATTGAAGAGGGAGAAAACTGTTTTGCAATACTCACGGAAGTCGGTGAATCGGCTAAGCTGAGCCATAAAAAGCCTGTGTTACTTTTTGTTCAAAAAATTCTGAAGCTTGCTGATTACTCCACAGATTCAGGCGTAGATGCTATACCCTCGCAGGCCATAACTGATCAGCTGACGAAGCGGGAAATCGACATACTGCGGCTGGTGGTCAGCGGGTCAACCAATGCAGAAATTGGCGACAGCCTGTTCGTGTCTTACAACACGGTGAAGTTTCACATGAAAAATCTTTACGCCAAGCTGGGCGCCAACAACCGGGTGAATCTCACGCAGATCGCGCGCCAGATGGACCTGGTCTAAGGTCCCGCCCGTTGGCTCGGTCGCCGTTTGATTCTCGCATACTGCCCGGAGCCATTCCTGTCCAGCGCTTGAAGGCGTGGCTGAACGAGGGTGCATCGGCGTAGCCCAGCCGCACCGCGATCTCTTCCATGGTCAGCCGGGTGCTGCGCAAGTATTCCGCGGCGAGATTGTGTCTGACGTTTTCAACCAATTCCAGGTAGCTGGTTTTTTCTGCCGCGAGCTTGCGTTGAATAGTGCGCGGCGTCATGTGCAAACGCTCGGCGATTTTTTCAAGACTGGCTATCTGGTTCGGCAGTTGCAGCAGGTGCTGCCTGATCACTTCTGAAAAGCTGCCCTGTTCAACGAGGTTGGCACAAATCTGTTCGCATTGCGCCGCGAATATCCGCGCAGACTCCGATTCGGTTTGTAGTAGGGGAGTCTCCAGATAGCTCTCTGAAAAGCGGAAGTTGTTGGAATCGGCATTGAAATTAATCTGGCAATTAAAAGTATCCCGATACAGTTGCGCATGCGACAGTTCCGGCAGGGCCACATTGACCTCAGTCAATGGCAGGGTAAATCCCAGCGCGTCGCAGCCGACGGTATAGCCGGCAGCGAGACTGCGTTCAACCATATACGCGCGGCATTTACCGATGTCCTGGTGCGGCTCCAACTCAATTACAGCCTCGCCATTCTCGGTGTAAAGAGACCAGTACATGTAGGTCCAGGTCATGGGCAGGTACTTGAACACAACCCTGAAGGCTTCGGCCAGGTTGTCGCTGGTCATGGCAGCCAGCCCGAGCATGCCATAGAACGAAAGGTGATAACGAGGCCCGCAGCGCAAACCCAAACCCGGTCTGTCCAGCGCTTCCAGGGCGCTGGCAACAAAGGCGAGTTCTTTCTCCCGGTCCATGGTGTAATCCGGATCGTCCAGCGCGGAAAGAGGTATCCCGATATCAGTCAGTATCGGTAACGCATCCAGGCCCTCCTCTTTGAGGATGGCGATAAAAGGCTTCAGGCCATAGGCTCTGTGACGTAAACGGCCTATGGGTTTGACCGGTGGCAAAATCAGGGTTTTTATAGCTTCATCTCCTTTATATGCTGTCGGAAATTAACAAACATAATGTCGCCTGTAAACATCTTCCGAGAGCTGTTCATTCGATAACCTGAGAAAATAACAGCTCGATCCCGATAATAGTCCTCGGAGCCACTCTCAGTGCGACAAAATGCTTATATCGCCGGCGTCGGCATGACCGACTTCGGAAAACACCTGAACAGGGGATTGAAATCTCTGGCGGGAGAGGCCATTACCACGGCCCTCGCGGATGCCGGTCTGGCGACCGGGGATGTGAATGCCGCCTACATGGGTAATGCAGCCGCCGCCGTTATTACCGGCCAGGTGTGTGTCCCCGGTCAGATAGTTTTGCGGTCGCTGGGTATCGGTGGCATACCCGTTGTCAATGTCGAAAACGCCTGTGCCACTGCGGCAACGGCTTTCCAGCAAGCCGCAACCATGATTACCTCAGGGCTATACGATGTCGTTCTGGCCTGTGGCAGCGAAAAGCTCTATCACGAGGATAAGCAGCGCACGTTCTCGGTTTTCACCGGCGCGGTGGATGTGGAATCCATGGACGAGGTCATGGCGGGAATCCGCCAACGACTGAAGGCCAGTGGCGCTGACCTCGATACCGAAGGCAGTGGCACCTCGCGCTCGCTGTTTATGGATATTTACGCCGCGTGGGCTATCGACCATATGAAGCGCTACGGCACCACGCGGGAGCAATTTGCTGCTGTATCAGCCAAAAACTCCCATCATGGCAGCCTGAATCCCAAAGCCCAGTTTCGTAACAGGATTTCTATCGAAGACGTACTGGGAGCGCGGGAGGTGGCGTGGCCGCTGACCTTACCCATGTGTTCCCCGATTGGAGACGGTGCTGCGGCCGCTGTGTTGGTCAGTGAACGCAAGGCCCGGGAGCTTGGCATGAGCCGTATGGTGAAGGTCGAGGCCGCCCAGTTGACCAGTGGCTGGGATTACGCTGACGGTGAGGAAGGTGTTGCAGCCGGCTCCGCCCGCAAGCTCTACGAGAGCGCGGGAATCGGCCCATCAGAATTGCATTGTGTGGAATTGCACGATGCCTCTGCCCCGTCAGAATTGATGTACTACGAGTATCTGGGGTTGTGCAAGCCCGGTGAGGGCGGAGCATTCGTTGAGGCGGGACATTCCAGTCTCGGCGGCAAAGTGCCGGTAAATACCTCCGGTGGGCTGATGCGTAAAGGGCATCCAATTGGCGCGACGGGCCTCGCCCAGATTGTGGAATTGACTGAACAACTGCGCGGTGAAGCAGGCGACCGCCAGGTGGCGGGTGCAAAGGTTGCCCTGGCGGAAAATGGTGGAGGGTTTATCGGGAATGATGCGGCAGCGCTCGCTTTGACTCTGCTGACGCGGTGAAATGAGGTGTGTCTCCGTGGCTGATCAGGCGATTTTTGCGAACCTTATAGAGCACTGGGCCGACAGCGGTAGTGACTTTGATGTACTCACCTTTGTCCACGTTGACCAGAATAATGAGCTGGCAGAGGAAACGCGCAATTACCGTGCCCTCTATGACAATGGGCAGCGCCTGGCCGCCGGGCTTGTTCAGGAGGGCATGTCCGGGGGTGACCGTTTCGCCCTGTTGATGCAAAACCACCCTGAGTTTGTGGATACGATGGTGGCATCATCGGTCTGCGGAACCGTGTTTGTCCCTATTGACCCCCGTAGTCGCGGCGAAAAGCTGGCCTATATGCTGGGCTTTTCTGAATGCCGTGGAGCGGTGGTGGCGGACTATGCCCTGGCGCAGGTTCTTGCGGTGCTGCCGCAGCTGTCATCTATGGAATGGCTCTGGGTTTTAGGCACGGGGGTGCTTGACGAGCTCCCTGAATCGCCCGTCCCCCTCAAGTGGATATCGGATCTGCCTCCGGTTAGCAAACCGCTACCGATTGCTGTGACGGACCCGCAACAGCCGATGCAAATGCTGTTCACGTCGGGCACAACCGGCGACCCCAAAGCGATTGTTGCATCCTACGCTCGGTTCGATAACGTTTCGTCAATTGGCCCGCTATTGGGTCTTGAACCCACTGACCGCCTGTATACAGGCTTGTCGCTCACCCATGCCAACGCTCAACTGATCACCATGGGCAATGCGCTGAAAATGGGTCTGCCCTGCATAATCAGTCGTAAATTCACCAAGTCCAGGCTGTGGGATATCTGTCGCCGCTACGGATGCACCTTCTTCAACCTCCTGGGAGGCATGACTACCGCGATTTACAGTGAGCCTGAGCGAGCGGATGACGGTGATAATCCCGTGAGAATGGTGCTTAGTGCAGGCATGCCGGCAGCGATATGGGACGATTTTGTTCGCCGCTTTGGTGTAGAGATCTTTGAGTTTTACGGTGCTGCAGAGGGCGGTATGACCTTCAATCCTCCGGGGCAAGGTCCGGTAGGCAGTATTGGCAAGCCGCCGCCGACGCAAGAGGCACTGGTTGTCGATGAGAACGATCATCCCTGTTCGCCGGGTGAACAGGGCGAAATTATTTTTCGCAACTCGGACGGCAGCTGCCCTCCGGTAGAATATTTCAAGAATCCCGACGCTTCGGTGAAGAAGACTCGGGATGGCTGGTTGCGCATGGGAGATGTCGGGCACACCGACGCAGATGGCTGGTTCTATTTTGACTACCGCATGGGTGGCGGTATCCGCCGCAATGGGGATTTCGTCAATACCGGATTTGTGGAAAAGGTGGTAGCCGAGCATCCGCAGGTAGATGATGTATTTGTTTACGGGGTTGCTGCGGCAAACGGAGTGCCCGGAGAGAAAGATGTGGTAGCTGCCATAGTGCCCACGCATGGCGAGATACTGGATGCCCAGGATATATTTCGACATTGCCGCGAACACCTGGAGGCCAATTTTGTCCCGGGCTATATCCAGGTTCTGGAAGAAATACCTAAAACGGCGTCTGAGAAGCCACAGGAACGGTTTTGTCTCGAGTTGTTTCGCGACCATCCCGAGGCGGTGATTACGCAACATGACTGAAATCAGCATAGAGGAAATACTATGAACGCAGAAGTAGTGATATACGGCGCCAGTGGCTACACCGGAAAACTGATCGCTTGGCACCTGGCGGAGGCCGGTATCCCCTTTATTGCCGCAGGTCGCAATCAGCAGCGGCTGGAAGAGCAAATGGCAGGTATCGCAGAGCTGAAGGGGCACGACTATGAGTGTGTCGCGGTAGATCATGATGAGGCAGCTATTTGTGAGTTGTTGAAAGGCAAGAAGATTGTCTACAACGTGGTCGGCCCGTTCATGCAGCTCGCCAACCCGGTGGTAAAAGCGGCCCTGGACAGCGGTTGCCACTACCTCGATACCACTGGCGAGCAGGATTGGATGTTGCATGCCAAGCGCACCTACGGCGCAGATTTTGAGGCCAAGGGCTTATTGCTGATCCCGGCTTGCTCCTGGATGTGGATAGGCGGTTTGCTGGCTGCGGAAATAGCGCTGGAACACCCCGGTGTTGATTCGCTTGATATGCTTTATCTGGCAGATTCTTTCACCAGTGTGGCTTCCACCATGTCTTTCATGCGCATGCTGATAGGCGATCAGTACTACCTGGCAAACAATGCCCTGGAGACCTGGCCGCGCGCGACGGCCTATCAGGTGGCGATACCGGATTTCCATATGCAACTGCAGGCGCTCCCCTGGGGCGGTAGTGGCGAAGTTGTTTGGTATGAGGATGACCCCCGGGTGAACAACTGCAGCGTGCTGGTGGCGTTTCGCAATGCCGAAATGGTGGGTGCAGTCATCGATATGGTGCAGGAGTTCGAAACCAAATACAGTCACCTGGAAGGGGAGGCGAGGGAGCAGCAGACCAATTCCATGGGTAACGTTCTGGTTTCCGAGGAACCGCCGCGCGAAAATCCCGACGTTAACCGCAGTATCATCAGTTGCAAGGCCAGGGGCAATACCGAATCTGTCAGTGTGGTCTTGCGCGGGAACTCGCCCTACCTCCAGACGGCGGCGTTCGCTGCCGAGGCCTGCAGACGCATTCTCAACGGTGACCAGCGCGGCGCAGGCGCAATCTCTCCCGCGGCCGCATTTGGCGCTCGTGAGCTGATCGCAGCAGTGGCCCAACGCGGCTATCTGACCTGGGAATCCACCAGTGTGTAGATCGAAGTGACAGCGAAACAACGGCAGATCTTCGAGGCGTGAACTAACATACAGACAGGAAGTGTCAGAGGAGAGCAGTGATGACCAACCATATAAACTTGACCGGCAAAGTGCAGAACACGTTTGTTGAATTGCCGATGTGCGGCCTGGAAGAACCCCTGTCCGAAATGGAACGGGCAGTTCAGGACAATGTGCACAGATTTGCAGAGCAAGTTATGCGGCCGGTTGCTGCTGAACTCGACAAGTTGTCTGCAGAAGACATGATCGCGCCGGGATCCAAGCTTTGGACGGTGTTGGAAAAGTCCAAGGATCTGGGCCTGGATCTCGTGGAGATGGAGGAGATGGAACCTCTGGAGAGAGCCAGGCTACTCAATATCGCGATCGAAGAGTTGTCCTGGGGCTGCCCGGGGCTGGCGGGCGCCATCCTGGTGAATTATTTCCCCACCATGTTTTCACTGCTGGCGGGCAATATGGAAATGGCAAAATACTGCAATGGCCGGTTGGGTTGTTGGGCCATTACCGAACCCGACCACGGCTCTGACATGCTCGATAGCACAGGGCAACTATCCGCCACTGAGGGGAGCTACGGGCGGCCCAATTGCGTTGCGCGCATTGAAGGTGACAAGGTTGTTATCAATGGACAGAAATCCTCCTGGGTCTCCGGGGCGACCTATGCCGATGTCTGTGTTCTCTACACTCACGTTGAACAGGATGGCGTGGCGGGCCCCGGTATTGCTCTTATTGTAGATCTGGACGCCAAAGGCGTATCCAAAGGTAAACCACTGGAGAAAATGGGGCTGCGTGGTCTGAACCAGGGTGAGATCTTCTTTGAAAACGTGGAGGTACCTCTGTCGCATGTCATTGCCGGGCCCGATAAATACCGGGATTTCGTTACAGCAACTCTGACAGAAGCCAATCCCCATGTTGGCGCAATGATTATGGGCGCTGCCCGTGCGGCTTACGAATATGCCTTGGCCTATGCGCATGAGCGCAAGGCCGGTGGTGTGCCCATAATCCAGCACCAGCATGTGCGCTACAACCTGTTTCATATCTTCCGCAAGGTCGAAATGGCCCGTGCGACTTTGCACAGGGTAACCACGTTCAACGCGACTTCCGGCAGGGCTGGCCTGCATTCATCCGCGTTGGCAAAGGTAACGGTCACGCAGTTAGCCTTTGAGGTGGCCAATGAGGCGCTGCAGATTTTTGGCGGCAACGGTATGACCCGGGAGTATCCGATGGAGAAACTGGTGCGTGATGCCCGCGCCTGTATGATCGCCGACGGTTGCAATGAACTGTTGGCCATAAAGGGTGGTACAGGTCTCGTCAACCCCACCCTGTTATAGGCCGGGTTCATTCAGCGACTTGATCTCGGGCCTGTTAGGGTTGGGAAATTTCGGGAGTATCCGGTGACAAAGACAAATGCGGTGGGCAAAAAGCGTGAGTTCTGGGCGATGTTGCCGGTGCTTCCCGCAGCGGAACTTACAGCGCTTGCGAAACTGTATGAACAGCTGGGTTTCGAGGGGGTATTTGCTGCACAGGTTTATGGCCTTCCCCTGATCCCGCTGGCCGCTGCCAGCACCGTCACCACCCGGTTGAAACTGGGCACGGGTATTGCAATCGCGGCTGCCAGAAGTCCCATGGATACGGCCATGGCAGCACTGGATCTGGACAGAATCTGCGAAGGTCGCCTGGTGCTTGGCCTCGGCAGCAGTATTTCGAGCTGGACCGAAGGCATTTTTGGTACACCGGAAATCAAACCCCTGACGCATCTACGGGACACCGTAGCGGCAATTCGACACATAGAAGCGGGGGCGCATCTGGGTTTGCAGCCCTACGATGGTGCCTACTTCAAAGCCAGTTTCGACGCCATGATTCAACAGGCCCCCCCCTATCGCGCCAAAATACCCATAATACTAGGGGCTTTGCGCGAAAAAATGGTTCGTCTCAGTGCCGAGATAGCGGACGGAGTTACGGGGCATCCGATGTGGTCGGTTGACTGGACCGTAAATCAGATGATGCCCTCTTTTCTTGATGAACTGGCCAAGCACGGGAGAAAGCGCGAGAATGTCATGGTCAGTATCTGGCCCTGGGTAGCGATCAACGACAACAAGGCGGAAGCGATTGAGGACGCACGTTCATCCATCGCGTATTACGCCAGTGCAATTCAGTATGAATCCTTCTTTGCAGCTAATGGCCATCTCGACGCGGCGCTCGCCTGCCAGGCGGGATTGGAGCAAAATCGGGACATTTCGTCTTTCAAGCATCATGTGTCTGATGAGATGGTTGAAACATTTGTGGCAGCCGGCTCGGTGGACGAAGTGACTGAGAAACTAGAGCCATTGTGGGCTGTCGCGGATCATCTCTGCCCCACACCACCGCTGTGGAATCTTGCGCCTGAAACCGTGCAAGCGTATGCCGAACGTATTGGACATTTTGTGGCGGCGCAAACCGCCGCTTAACCCTCAGGCATAATGGCGCGGCTCGCCTCCCGCACAGCAGTTTATGAAAAAGCTGCTGCCGCATTAGCTGTATCCATGAAGTCACGGAACCGTGACTTCATCGGTAGACATGGGGGAGGGCTCCTCTTGTTGAAATGAGTAAAATATGTCCGAAGGAAATATATTCCTATAGATATAAAAAACTGTCAAGTGCACTCTACCTGCACCTGTACCTCGCCCTAGTCGTTGACCAGCGTCGGCACGACTTCGCTGACCCGGCGCATAAAGACCAGCCCGGCGCGGATCTCTTCCTCGGTGAGCTGTTCGACAATCTTGCCGATGAACTGTTCGGAGCGATTGATCATTTCCTGGATTTGTCGCTGCCCCTCCTCTGTCATAGTGACCAGCTTTTCTCTACCAGAATTGGGATCTTCCCTGATTTCGAGATAGGGCATCTCAGCCCGGGCCAGGCTGCGCAGCGCCTTGGATATAGCGGAACTGGTAATGTCGAACCAGGCGCCTATTCGCAGCTCGATGTCCTTGCGGCGCATAGTGTTACCGCGATCACGTTCCGAGTGAATAATCCAGAGAATGACAGTCTCGAGCTGCAGCCTGCCTGGGTCTTTTTGAGCTATCAGGATGTGGTGCAGATAGTGCGTAATCACGATGGTTTTTCCTCCAGGGACCAGATGCAGGAAGAATCTTCCGCGCCGACCCTGATGCTGGTGAATCACGATCGCCCGAGGCACCGTTTTCTCAGGGGCCTGGCACAGAAGGCATTTATGCCCAAGCGAGTGGAAGAGGATGTGGCACCCTGGGCCGAGCAAACGGTCAGTGACATGATTGCGAAGATTGGCGGTGGCCAGGTGGAGTTTATGGACAGCTATGCCGCGGAACTTCCTGCCAGGTTCATCACCCGCCGCATTGGGACACCGGCTGAAGACTGGCCCAGGCTGAGACACTGGAGCAGTGCCTTTATGGTGACATCGGATTTCACCATGGAGGAGAGACAGCAAAGTAATATGGAGATCGCGCAATACTATTCAGACGCGGTAGACGAACGTATTGCAGCGATAGCGCGCGGAGAAGCAGTTGGCGACGACCTGATGACTGCGTTTATCCAATCCGAATTTGAGGGGGAGCGGCTTACACCGGAGGAGGTTAAACGGTTTTGTATAACGCTAGTGGTCGCCGGTGCGGAAACTACGGTCTATTTTCTCGGTAATCTGGTTGCGACCTTCCTGGAGACACCGGAGCTGTATCAACAACTGCGGCAGGACGGATCTCTGGTGCGTCCTTTTATTGAGGAAAGCCTGAGGCGTGATGGCCCACCGCAGCGTTTGTTCCGGGTTGCCAGTGGCGATTGTCTGGTTGGAGAAACCCAGGTGCGGGAGGGCGACTGGGTTGCTCTTTTCTATGCCGCTGCCAACCGTGATCCAGCGGTATTTGAAAATCCTGATGAATTTATAATGAACCGGCCCAATATTGCTCGCCACATGACCTTTGGCCACGGCATCCATTCCTGCATGGGGGCCCGCATAGCCCGTATGGAAGCGGATAAATTACTCAACGGCTTACTGGACCATTTTTCCAGCATGGAACCGGGCGACGCTAAACCGAAGCGACAAACCGGTGGACTGCTGAACTACGGCCTCGACAGCCTGCCCGTTATTTTCAGGGAATAAGGGAAAAGCAACTATGGCGGAGATCAATGTTATCGATCACGAAGGTGTCCGCCATACGGTAGATGCAACGCCCGGAGAGCCCCTCATGTATGCGCTACGGGAGGCGTGGCTGGGTATTGAAGCGTCCTGTGGTGGCTGTTGTATTTGCGCCACCTGTCAGTTATTGCTCAGACCTGTGAAGCGAATAGTGCGCGCGCGTACATAGTCGAAGAACGGATTCCACCTAAGCCGTAACAGGTCATTGCCAGGTACCCGGATAACGCCGCGCTCCCCTCTGGGCGCCAGGTCTCCGAGTGCAATGCCGGGGCTGTCACCTGCCTCTGGCCCACCGTACACCGGGTCGAAGGGCGAAAATGGCAGAGCTACATGCGAAAGTGAATAAACCCCTTGCGGCCACTTGCCGAGATACGTTGTGGCAGACGCACTCACCTCACCATCGCGTACGGTGCGCGCCACAACCCGGTTACTCTCCGAGTTTTCATTGCTTACCACGGTGAGATCATAGTCGCGTTGCGGGTTGTTGAGCAGCGGTTCGAACACTGTTTTTGGGTCTTCTTTCAGCAGTGTACCAATTTCAGCTCTGCGGTTGATGTCGAAAAGAACCAGCTCGTGGTCCCCTTCCGGTAGACGATCGAACAGGTGGGCAACCAGCGCGGAGGCTGTCACCGTAGCATCGACGCTGGATTGAAAGGCGAGTATCGGTGGCAATGTCTCCAGCTTCCCAGTGCCTTGCAATGCCGTCAGCTGTTGTTGTACTCGCCGGGTCATGCGGTAGGCAACATCACCTGCATTGACCGCGAAGGAGCCGTATTTGTACGGGTCATACTCCGGGAGCAGTGCGTTCCAGGCCAGTTTTTCCATGCCCAGCAAATGGCCCAGACGACCTTGCCAGACCGCAAAAGCCGCGACAGGGGAAATTCCAATTTCCGGTGATAGTAGAATGACACCGGCGATTCGCGGCAGTGTCGTATCGTCCAACGTGGAAAGGGCATATTCCATCGCCAGTGCGCCGCCGTTGGAGTAGCCGACAAGGAATAGTGGCCTATCGCCTAACTCCCTGCGCATATGTGGCACAGCTAGTCTTACAGCAGCGGCCATGTCCTGCCAACGAGTTTCTACCAGGCCTGAGGGCGCTGTGCCGTGCCCGGGAATACGCAAGCCCAGCACTGCGGCGCCTTGCTGGTGCAGGGCTCGGCCCAGCGCGCGCATGCTATAGGGCGAATCAGATAAGCCATGTAACAGCACTACGCCTGCCCGTGGCTCTTCCTGGTGAAGCTCAAAGCTCCTGTTCCAGTTGACCGGCCAGCGTTCGGGATCGGCAAGGCTGCCGCGGCTGTAGCGCTTGGTCGCGTTTTTGGGGCCAACTCGAACCCGGTCATAGACCAACTCATCCAGTTGTTGAAAAAGTCTGTCTTCCAAGGCCAGGTACTGGGTGAAATTTTTTACATCGGAGCGGGTAGTGAATTCTTCATCGAGGTCTGCCAGGTGCCATACCGACAGATCGGGGCGGTTGTCGAGAATATAGACGAGTGCGGCCAGTGCGGTGATGGCGCAGCCAGCGACCGCGACCGCCAGGTATTTGCACAGCGAAAGGGCTGTCCCGGTGAGTCGTTTGAAGTGAGTTCGGACCATCGATTATATCGATGCCTGGTGGGGTGCCAGAGCCTGATGTCGTCAGATCAGGCCTGGACTACCAGACCTAGTCGTTACACAAAATTTCCATAACCTGCTTGGCCACCTCAACTTCCTGGGTGGTTGTTGCTGCAAACAAGCGCTGCTTGGCTGCCTCGCACTGGGAAGCGTCGTGGTGCAGTTCTGGATCAACATGCGCCCTCACTTCCTGTGAAGCAGTCTTGCACATGGCCGGGTCCTTGCGGCGAACATTGGCGCTATTGCCGGTTTCCTCAACCAGCACGCAATCGCCAACCAGGATTTCTGACTGGTCTGTGATCACTTGAATGGCGCTTCCAGCACTGGTGCGGATAGTGTATTGCGTGGCCGCATTGTCGCCTTCGGAAGCGGCGGTACCGCCCCCGCCAAGGGCCGCTCCACCCAAAGCCGCCGCAGCTTGTGTGGCACTGGACTTGTTGCGCGCAAGACCCCACGCCAGAGCACCCCCAAGCAGGGCATTTCTGCCGCTATTTGATTTCAGCGCTACCCGTTGTTTTCCCTCGACGATGCCCACAGTAACCCGGGTAGTGTCCCCGGTCTTCTGGGCCTGTGCGATAGTGCCAACTCCCAACAGGGTGAGTGTGAGTCCGGCGACAACTGTCAGGTGACGAAATTGCTTCCATTTAGTCATGTTCTCAATCCTCATAATTATCGGACGTTGATTTTGGCTCAAATGAGTCAAGTGCCGCAACCGAACGGCGTTACTTTTTTCCGGCCAGTCTACACTAAAGTCAAAGCCAACTGCCGCCATCCATTTCGGGGAGTATGAGCAGAGCTGCTTCAGTCGTTACTTTCGCAAGCCATCCAACTGCTCACACAGGCTCTGTGCCCCCTGCAGGACGCGCGCGGTGGGGCGCTCCAGGTAATCCGGGTTGACGAAGAACAGGCCGCCGTCGCGCACGGCGGGCAAGGTGGGGTAGCGCTGCCAATCATCAAGCCAGTCCGGGCGGGTGTCGCGCATACCGCTGGCAATAATGGCCTCGGGTGCAAGTGCCAACACAGATTCGATATTTATTCTGGGGGCGAGCGTACCAACATCAGCGAATATATTGTGCCCGCCACACAGCGAGATTACCTGGCTAATGAGGTGATCGCCGTTGATGGTTTGCAGGGGGTCGTTCCAGATTTCGTACATGACCTTTAGTGTTTCTTTTTTGCTGTAGCGTTGGCGCAATTGCTCCAGCCGCTGCTCAATGCGTTGTGCTTCTGCCTCGCTGGCGGACTCAGTGCCCGCCAGTATTCCCAGAGCGCGAATATCTCGCGGTATATCCTGCAACTGCCTGGGCTCACTAACGAAAACCGGTATATCGAGGATCTCCAGTTTGGCCATGGTGCGTGTGCCATTACCTGAGCCCCAGATGATGATCAGATCCGGTTGTGCCTTCGCGATAGCTTCGATGCTATAGGCGTCATAGCTTCCGACTCGTGGGATATCTCGGGCTTCCGGGGGAAAGTCGCTGGAACTGATAACACCTACCAACTTGTCTCCCGCACCTGCGCTGTAGAGGTTTTCAACACTGTGTGGTGCAAGAGTCACTATGCGTGTTGCCGGTGCCGCCAGTGTCACTGTTCGGCCACTGAAATCCACCACGCTGACAGGCTCAGCAAATGTTTTCAGCGAACACAGCGTGAGAGTCGCCAGCGTGAGAGCGGTGAGAAGAAACTGCATCACGCGGTCACCGGCTTATCACCAGTGGTTGGGAACGGTTGGGATGTTGTTGAATGACCACGTCAATTGCGAATACCTCTCTAAATAACTGTTCAGTAAAAATCTTACTGGGTGCACCACAGGCAGCAATACTGCCGGATTGGAGTATGGCGACATTGTCGGCGAGCCCCGCAACCAGGTTGAGGTCGTGAATGGCCAGTACTACTGCGCAACCTTTTGCGGCCAGGCTCTGGACCGACTCCAGTATCAGTTGCTGATGAGACAGGTCAAGGGCGGTCGTGGGTTCGTCCAGCATCAATAATCCACCTTCTTCCGTGTCCCATATCTGACTGAACACCCGGGCGAGTTGCACGCGCTGCCGCTCGCCACCGGATAGCTGTGTATACAATCTTTGACGCAGGTCAGTGGTGTCCGTGGCAACCATGGCTTGTTGCAGGATTTCGCCATCTCTTGTGTGGCCTGTATCGTGCGGCATTCTGCCGAGACGGATCACCTCCTCAACCGTGTAGGGGAAGTTCAGCAGTGATAGCTGTGGCAGATAGGCGAGTTTGCGGGCCAGTTCCTCCCGTGGCCAATCTTCGCGTACCCGGCCATCAAATAACAGTTTACCGCTGGTCAGGGGAATATCGCCCGCGATGAGCTTGAGCAGAGACGATTTTCCCGCGCCGTTGGGACCCGCCAGCCCGAGTACCTGGCCGGCTTCAAGTGCGAGGCTGAGGCTCTGAAGTAAGGGTGCCCCCCACGGGGCCGCGCTGGCTCGCTCCAGTTGCAGCACCGTCACGATTGCATGCCATAGTGGTGGCGCTGACGCAGCAGTGAGATAAAAAACGGCACGCCCACGATAGCCGTGATAATACCCACGGGTAGCTCTGTAGGGGCCATGACGACCCGGGACAGGGTATCTGCCACCACTAACAGGATAGCCCCGGCTAGCGCCGAGGCGGGCAGTAATACCTTGTGATCCGGTCCCACCAGCATGCGCACGATGTGGGGTACCACTAGACCCACAAAGGCGATGGTACCAACCAGTGCAACCGAGGTGCCCACGCCCACGGCCACCCAGGTGATCAGAGCGACCTTGGCTGAATCCACGTTTACGCCCAGGTGCCGGGCTTCCGACTCCCCCAGCAGCAGGGCGTTAAGTGCGGAGGAGTAGCGGGGTAGCGTCAGGAGTAGCACGCTACCCACCACCGTCGCCACTAACAGGCGCGGATAGTTCGCCCCGTCCATACCGCCCATTTTCCATAGCGATATACGGCGCAGCATCGCGTTGTCCGCATAAAACTCCAACAGGCTGCCCAACGCGCCCGCCAGGGCTGTGATAGCGATGCCGGCCAGGAGCATGGTGGCCACAGAGGTCCCGCTGGAAGACGTGGCAAGTCGGTAGACGAACACTACAGCGACAGCGCCACCGGCAAAGGCGCCGATGGACACAGCCGTGAGGGCGGTATAGCCTTGCAGCAAGCTGCCACCGAGCACAATAACCAACGCGGCCCCCAGCGAGGCACCGGCGGTGACACCGATCAGAGAGGGGTCGGCAAGGGGATTGCGGAACAGGCCCTGCATGGCGGCACCGCTCATACCGAGTATGGCGCCCATCAGGGCAGCGAGCAGCACCCGCGGCAGGCGGATCTGCCCGACGATAAGAGCCGCCTGATCTTGTGCGCTGCCTGTCAGGGTATTGCTGATTCCCGAGAAGATCTCTTTGGTATGAAGGCTGACCGCTCCGTTGGCAAGCCCCAGCAGAATACACAGTGGTAGGGCAATGGCGAGGCTTGCCAGTAGTAGCCTGGAACGTCGCCGGCGGTGGTATCCCGCCTGCTTAATAGTCCACGCCCTTACGTGCCTTGATGCCTGCACGATAGGCGTGCTTGATTTCCTTGACCTCGGATACGGTGTCCATCACGTCGTGTAATGCTTTGCCGCCACCGCGACCGGTCACTACCACGCTCTGCCCAGGCGGGCTGTTTCTGATAGCTTCGATGATCTCCTCCTCTGGCAGGTACTTGAAGGCGATCATATAGGTGAGTTCGTCCAGCACAACCAGGTCAAAACTGGGGTCTTGCAACATCGGTTTGGCCACGGCCCAGGTGCGCTCTGCGGCGGCGATATCGCCGCTGCGATCCTGTGTATCCCAGGTGAAACCCGTCCCCATCTGGTAGAAAGACACTTCGGGACAATGCTCTTTCAGGTAGATCTCTTCGCCCGATAACTGTACGCCCTTGATAAACTGAACTACACCTACTTTCTGGCCGTACCCCAGGGCCCGCATGACCATGCCAAACGCCGAGCTGGATTTACCTTTGCCATCACCGGTAAGAAGGATTGTCACACCGCGTTCGGTGTCGGCCGCTTCGATACCCGCATCCACGTTTTTCTTCTGTTTTTCCATGGCTGCCTTGTGCTTGGCATCTTTACTGGATTTATCCATTACAGTGATCCGGGGTGTGAAATTCAGTGGGCATTTTCGCCCGGGGGAGGGTTGAGCGCCAGTGCTCTTGAGGCACTAGTTCAGCCGCTTGAAGTTTTCGGTGGTTTCTTCCCAGGCCCGGGTGATAACAAATTCCCGGTCTATAGGCAGGGGAATGATTATGCTGAGTTGTTTGAAATCTTTATCCGCCGTCAATAGCTCAGTTTGCAGCGTTTGCTCCAGGCTAGCTCCATTGTCGGCTGCGCTGCGCGCAATTTCCGCGAGCTGGGCGATCACGGCAAGAAACTGGCGCATCCCGTTTCGATCAGTGGTATCACCGTGGCCCGGTATCACCCGGGTAAAATCCAGGCGCAACAAGGTTTCAAGGCTCACTACCCATTGCTGCACACTGCCCCCCGCTTCCAGGTCGATACTGGGATAGTACTGATTCCACATCAGATCGCCGGTGTGCAGCACACCTTCATCAGTAAATAGCACTACCAGATCACCGTCTGTGTGGCCCGCCCCGGGATGGATTAATTCGATTGTTTTGCCGCCCACTTCAAGCGTCATGCGATCGGTGAAAGTTTCTGTCGGTAACAGGCTTGCCGCATCGCCCTGCCAGAACTCCGCGTCCAGTGCGTGTAGATGTGACAGCGTTCGCTCGGTAGACAATACCCGTGTGCCTGGCGCAAAGGCCACATTGCCGTGAGTGTGATCGAGATGGTAATGGGTATTGATCAGTAAGATGGTATCCATGCCAGTCAGCTCACGTGCCTTCTCTCGAATAAGCTCACCCTGCATCTTCAAGGTCATCGAGTCCACCACCACAGTGCCGGCGTCGGTTCTCAATACTGCCGTATTTCCGCCCAGGCCTCGCAGTACAAACAAATCATCACTGAGGCGCTCAACATCCAGTGAACGCACTTGCACCAGCACGTAAATACCGATAGAAATAATCAGCAGAACGCAAACTGTCAGCCCTATTTGCCATTTCTTCATAGAGTATTTGGATGCCAATGCACCAACTGTCGAGGAACTTGTAAACCGCCTATTTTGGCACAGATGATAAATGTTTGTATTGCTTTTCGCATTTCGGAAGAGCTTTGGGAACGGTATTGTCGATCACACGCGCTGCTTGTATTGAGCAACGAGCCTGGTAATTCTGTAAACTGGTGGTCAGACAATACGTTCGACTATCATGTCGGCCAGACCCGACGAAACACGCATAGAGCTCAGGAAAGACAACATGCCGGAACAATCACCACTATCTGACGATCTGGACAAGCCCGTCTCGGGTGCCATGACTACTTTAGGACGAACGCTGGGTTCCGTTATGGAGGCTGGCAGGGAGATTCTCGCCAGGCGCCGCCGCGGTGTGCCTCTGGTCGTCAATACTGCGGCAGCACTGGAAGATCTGTGCCGGGAACTGATTGATCATCGCGGAGAAGCCTCCGGTCTTGCGCTGGCTGGTGAGGTTATCGCCGGGTACCAACAACTGCCGGCCTCCGCCCGACAAGCTTTTTTTGCCAGTATGGTCACGGAGTTTGATGTCGATAGCAGTGTGATAGTGCAAGCCGCTGAACATTACCGCGACCACCCGGATCTGGAGAGCCTGTGGGATCTTACCCGTGCAGTGGAAGCCCCGCGTCAGAAGCTTTTTCGGCGGCTGAATATGGCGCCGGATGCAACACGCACACTGGTAGCGATGCGCGGGCACCTGCTACCGCTTTTGAAAAGTCACCCTGAGCTACGCGCCGTCGACTCCGACCTGCGGCACCTGTTTATCTCCTGGTTCAACAAGGGCTTCCTGGAACTGCGGCGTATAGACTGGTCTTCCCCCGCGATGGTGCTGGAGAAGATAATCGATTATGAGGCGGTACATGAAATCAATGGTTGGGACGACTTGCGCAGCCGATTGCGGGAAGACCGCCGCTGTTTCGCATTTTTCCACCCGGCACTTGCCAATGACCCGCTGGTATTTGTTGAGATAGCGCTCACCGAAGATGTGCCTGGCGATCTGGCGCCGCTATTGGTGCAGGGGCGTGAGAGCCCGCCAACAGATCACTTCAATACGGTGGTGTTTTATTCCATCAGTAACTGCCACCCGGGGCTAGCCGGCATTTCTTTTGGCAACTTCCTCATCAAGAATGTTGTAGAAGAACTGACCAAGGAAATGCCCGCCCTGAAGACCTTTGTCACGCTCTCGCCAGTACCGGGCTTTCGCCGTTGGTTATTGGGGGCCGACCTGCAGGGTTTGATAGCTGAGGAATTAATACCGCGAGTAAAGGAACCGCTGGGGAAGGTAGTGGAAGCCACGGTATACGATGCACTACTGAAACTGTGTGCGCATTATCTGCTGCGCGAAAAGTCGCGGGGAGCCCCGCTGGACCCTGTAGCCCGTTTTCATTTGGGCAACGGGGCCCGCCTGCATCGAATGCACGGCGGCGCCGATCTCTCCGTGAAGGGCCGGGAGCAGTCGGCGGGTATCATGGTCAACTATCTCTACGATCTGGCAAAAATTGAGGAAAACCACGAGGCTTTCTTCGAGGAGGGAAAAATAGCCGTGTCCCGAACCATATCGCGTCTGCTCGACTAGCGCTCGTCAGCATCCACTTGTAAGCACGTATCGAAAGCCTTCCTGGGAAGGCTGTGCGCGGCTTCTCAGTTCTTATCGAAATCTATTTCCCGCAGGAACCGGGCCATCTCTTTGAGATATTTCCCCTTGTCCAGATGCAGCAAATGGTTGCCTGGAAACCAGTGAATACGACAGCGGTCCCAGTGGTCCCAGAGTAAACGTGCGTGTTTAGGCGGTGCCAGTCTGTCTCCTGCGCCGGCGATGACCATTAAACGTTCCTTGGGAATCAGTGGTTGATAGGTCAGGGGCGAGTGCACGGCCAGCATGTGCCTGGCTTCCCGCACGCTGGTCCCGGTGAGTTTGAGCAGACTTTTTATCGCCATATTCATGGGAAACCACTCCAGCACCAGGTCCGGCAGGCTGGCTACCGGCACATTGGGGATGGAAAAGTGCAACCGTTTCTCCACTGCCGCCAGTAGCGCCGATGTGTAGCCCCCAAGGCTAATACCCGTGACGCCGATCTTGCCAACGCCGCGAGACTCCAGGTAGTCCATGAATATGCGAAAGTCGTGAACCGCGTGCGCCATAGATTCATTGAGGTGACACAGGCCGCCCGCAAACAAGCCGTGGCCACTGAATGGCGACAGTCGTGCCTGCCGCTTGCCGTGATGAGGCAGGGTGTAGAGCAGGATGTCATAGCCCTGCTGGTAGAACCACGGCAGAGCAAAAAACTTTCGGTTGAGCCAGTAGGGGTCGGCCATAAAGCCGTGGATAACGCAGATAGTGGGGCGCGGGCCATCGTCATGGCGCCAGTACTGAGCCACTGCACGCATATTGCGCTGCTGTTTGGGATAACTTTTACGCAGCGCGGGGTTCACTGCCTTGAAGGGGCTGTCGAAGCTCAATAGTTCGCACTGGCCATCGTCGGGTTTGAAACGGAATAATCCGGCGGAGGATGACTTCACATCCACTCGGGACGAGTTGGGCTTCTTGAAAAACGTTGTCGGGTCGGCGGTACTGGCGCGCTTGCGGTAGAAGTCTATATTCGCCATGTCGCGCCGCAGTTGCCGCGGTGCAACACTGGCCGGTAGTGCCAGCGACCCCAGCAGGCTCGCGCCTGCCGTGCGCAGTAGATAGTCGGCCGCTGCGGTGCCGTCCACGGTGAGCTCCGTGCGTAGGTCCAGTTCGAAGTCATCGGGGAATTTGTGGAAGCTGCTTTCCAGAGTATCCCACCAGGGCTGCTCTGGCATGATGCGGCGAGTGTGGCCGTAGGTGTTATTAGCTACGCGCGAGACAGTGGAGGCAATATCGTACATACGCTGGTGATCCTTGCAGTGACAGTGCCAATAGTAAAGCTAGCGTCGTCACATGGGTAGTGTCTTGATCAACTTGTGCAGGCCATTCGACGGCGCAAAAAGGCTATTTGTGTGGCCAGCGGCAACTCTTTGGGACACATGTCCTCGCAACCCAGCAGTGTCATGCAGCCGAAAACACCGGACTCATCGCCCACCAGTTCATAAAACTCGGCGTCTGTTCGCTGGTCTCTGGGGTCCAGGCGGAAGCGCGTGATCTGGTTGAGGCCAACGGCACCGACAAAGTCTTCTCGCATGCGCGCAGTGCCACAGGCCGCGACGCAGCAGCCGCATTCGATACAGCGGTCCAGCTCATATATCTGCTCGGCCAGCTCCGGCTCCATCGCTTGCTCTATGGCGTCTATATTCAGTTCCTCCAGCTTATTGCTGTGTACCCAGGTTTCCAGTCGCTCAGACATACCGCGCATCCACTTGCCGGTATTCACAGAAAGGTCACCAATAAGTTCAAACGCCGGCAGCGGGGCCAGCGTAATGATTTCCGGCAAGTCTTTGGTCAGCGTGCGACAGGCGAGACCCGGTCTCCCGTTGATAATCATGCCGCAGCTACCGCAGATTCCGGCGCGACAGACAAAGTCGAATTGCAACGAGGGGTCCTGGCGTTCCCGAATTTCGGAGAGTGCGATAAACAGTGTCATGGCGTCTGCTTCTTCCACGCTGTAGCTCTGCATGCGGGGCGAACTGGCCGGGTCCTGTGGGTTGTGCCGCAAGATTTGTATCTGCAGGGTGCGCGCAACGGTCCGCAAGGGAATCTGCTTCATGCGTCCTCCCCTAGCCGCTCGTTGTCCTGGCGCAGATGCGCTGGCAGCAAGTGCTTGAAAGGCATCAGAGCCTGTTGTCGGGCCCGGCGGTCTGCACTCTTGATTTCACCGAGAATACCGTCGATCTGTTGCTGTCGCGCAGCGGTATCCGGGTGTTCGATATAGTCGCGTGAACCGTAACCACGCCAGCCGGGTGGCAACTCCATGCGCATTACATCCAAGGTTTCATACTTCAGCTCTGGTATTTCTCCGTCCCCACCGGGCCAACTGGCAAGTGTGCGGCGCATCCAGTTGAGGTCATCGCGCTGGGGATAGTCGGCCCGGTAGTGAGCCCCGCGGCTCTCTGTGCGCTGTAAGGCACCGTAGGCCACGCACTGTGCGAGTTTCAGCATGCGCTGCAAGCGGTAGGCAGTAACCAATTCGGGATTAGCGCCCGGGGCGGCGCTGCGCAAGCTGATATTGCGCGCGCGTCGCTGCAGTTCGCCAAGCGTCGTGACGGCTTGCTCAAGCCGGTCACCGTGACGAAAAATCCCCACATTTGCCGTCATAGTCTCTTGCATCAAGCGTGTTAGTTCGAAGGCGCTCTCAGTACCAGCGCTGTCACAGATGGTAGCCAGACGCTGGCGCTCGCGCTGTGCAAATTCTGCTATCAGCGCGCCGGAGAGGTTGACAGAGCCGTCGGCGGATTCGCAAAAATCCGCCATCGCGTCACCTACGATCATTCCCGCCACCACGGTTTCCGCCACCGAGTTACCACCCAGTCTGTTAAAGCCGTGCATATCCCAGCAAGCGGCTTCGCCTGCGGCGAACAAGCCCCTCAGTTGCGGACTTTCGCCGCGGTGGTCTGTGCGCACGCCGCCCATGGAATAGTGCTGAGCCGGGCGCACGGGTATCACCTCATGTACCGGATCGACTCCGAGGAAATACTTACAGATCTCTTTTACTTCGCGCAGCTTGTTGTCAATGTGAGCTGCTCCCAGCACGCGAATATCCAGCCACAAATGTTCACCAAAACGGCTGTGAGCGGCCTGGCCTGCGGCGATATGTTCCTCCATGCGACGCGATACCACGTCCCGCGATGCCAATTCTTTTTTCTCGGGCTCGTAGTCCGGCATGAAGCGGTGCTGATTGCCATCGAGCAATAGTCCGCCGTCGCCGCGGCAGCCCTCAGTGACCAGGATACCTGCGGGAAAGATGCCGGTAGGATGAAACTGGATAGCCTCCATGTTGCCGAGGGTGGCGACGCCGGTTTCCAGGGCGATGGCTGCGCCCATTCCCTCATTGATGATGGCGTTGGTGGACACCCGATATATGCGCCCGAAGCCGCCGGTGGCAATGCAAGTGGCCCTGGCGATATAGGCCGATAGCTCGCCCGTCATCAAGTTGCGCACGATGGCCCCGTGGCAGCGACCATCGGCGTGTATTAACGCCAGCGCCTCCATGCGTTCATGTACCGGGATGTTGGCGGCGATCGCCTGGTTGCTCATGGCATAGAGCATCGCGTGGCCGGTGCCGTCAGACACATAGCAGGCACGCCATTTCTGGGTGCCGCCAAAGTTACGACTGGTGATCAGGCCATGTGCCGCATCCGGTTCCGAGATGGTCTCTTTAATCCCGTCGGAGGTAATCTCCCTATCGCCCCGTGCGACACGGTTCCAGGGCACTCCCCAGGCGGCCAGTTCGCGAATTGCTTTGGGAGCCGTATGCGCGAACATGCGCACAACCTCTTGATCTGCGCCCCAGTCGCTGCCGCGAACAGTGTCAGCAAAATGGATGTCTTCGTTGTCACCGGCAGCACCAAGGCAATTACCCAGGCTCGCCTGCATGCCGCCCTGGGCTGCCGCTGAGTGGGAGCGCTTGGCCGGCACCAGGCTCAGCACGATGACGTCTTGCCCGCGGCGTTTCGCACCTATCGCCGCGCGTTGACCTGCGAGGCCGCCGCCTATCACCAGTACGTCTGTGACGATGGTTTGCATATGCTATTCGCTCTCCCTGTTTTCAATAGTTCTGGCAGGCATGTAGCGTTCGCCTGCCTGGGCAGCGTGATCGCGGCCGATGGTCATATAGGTGATCAGGCTTGCCGTGCCCAGGCACAGGAAAAAAACGATGATTCCCCACATAGCCAGCTTGAGCCGGCGCCGGGTGCGACGGGAACTCACAGCAGAAACGGGGCCCCACTTCATGGCCAGACGATATATGCCTACACCCGCGTGGAGGTGCACGGTAATCAATAACAGCGCGTATAGAATCCAGAAGTTGTCGCGCCAGATGCGATCAGATGATGCATAGGGGCCAATATTGTCCGGCTGCAGGATCACCACGAAGAGGTGTGCTGAGACGAGAAAAAACATGACAAAGCCGGTTACCACCTGCAGGTACCACAGCGTGGTGTCGGGATGGCGCATAGCGCCCATATGTCGATGAAATTGACTGTATTGCCGATAGCTGCCCGGAAACTTGCGCAGGGCGAGAACGGCGTGGATCGCAATCAGTGCGAAAATAACAGCAGCTACAGCGGATACCAGCAGCGGGTACGGCTTGCCAAAAATATGCTCGCCCTCGAACATTCTGGATACCCAGTACATGGCGTCCTTGCCCAGCAGAATACTGGACTCGAAAAACATATGTCCCCAGATGAATATAACCAGAAGCAGGCCTGTGAGACTCTGCAGAATGTCTGCGCGGGCTGGCCCCCGGTTCAGCTTCGTGGTCATCTTTCTTAGTGTCCAGGCTTCCTGATGCATCGGCCGATACTAGCCCAGCAGGCCTGCCAGAACATTGTTCTCGCTCAATTGACTGCCCATTGGTTCGATAGGCCTGCGCATCGGCTTTAGGTTACAATACAGGCTTTCCAATAATCCAGCGCCAGGTTGCAAGTGCATGCCAGAAACTGAGCTCATCCCGGTTGTCCACATCGCCAGCGGCGAGAAGTTCGTCAATGAAAAGGGAATTACAGCCATCAAAGACGGCGTTAAGGCCGGCCGCGATGCTGGCCCACGTTTGCGCAAACCCGACTGGCTGCGCATCAGGGTGCAGGGTGGCGCCAATTACGAGAAGGTCCAGGGTATCGTGCGTGAGCACAAGCTGGCCACGGTTTGTGAGGAGGCCAAATGCCCGAATATGAGCGAGTGCTGGAGCTCCGGCACCGCCACTATCATGCTGATGGGCGATGTCTGCACCCGCGCCTGCCGCTTCTGCGCGGTCAACACCGGCAACCCGAAAGGGTGGCTGGATCTCGACGAGCCCGACAATACCGCGCGCTCAGTACAATTGATGAATCTGAAGTATGTGGTGCTCACCTCGGTCAACCGCGACGATTTGCTTGATGGGGGTGCCGGACATTACGCCCGCTGCGTACAGCGGGTCAAAGAGGAAAACCCGGATACAGCGGTGGAGGCGCTCACACCCGATTTTCTTGGGGTGCTGAAGGATGTTGAGACCGTGATGGATTCCGGTATTGAGGTCTTTGCCCAGAATGTCGAAACGGTCAGGCGCCTGACACACCCGGTGCGGGACCCACGCGCAAGCTACGAGCAGACCCTGACAGTGTTGTCCCACGCCAAGCAATACCGCCCGGCCGTGCTGACCAAGACCAGTCTGATGCTGGGCCTTGGTGAAACCGAAGACGAGATTGTCGAGGCCATGGACGATCTGCGCGCGGCTAAGGTCGATATTCTCACTTTGGGTCAGTATCTGCAGCCCACGGCGCACCACTACCCAATCGATCGTTGGGTTACGCCGGATGAGTTTGAGAAGTATCGGCAGTGGGGGCTTGAGAAGGGCTTTCTTGAAGTGGTCTCCGGGGTGTTTGTGCGGTCCAGTTATCGGGCGGAGCAGGTGTTGCTTAAGAACAACGTGGGGCTGGGCTGAGCGTACTTTAATGTTCCGAGTATGACCAACCCGATTCAACACCTCCCTCAGGTGAATGAAAAGCGACTGAATTTTTATGTCTACGCCCGTCAATCGACTGTTACCTGGTTCTCATGAGCGGCCGGCCAGAAATTGGAACTGCGCTGAGGCGTCAAAGCGAACCCCTATGCTGACTCGGCTCACCGATGAGCCAGTCATGGGCGTCAATATGCACAGTGTCTCACTGCTGCGCCTCGACCAGATCGGCGGTCTCGCGCCGGGTAACAAGCATTTCAAATTAATGGGCAATCTTGCCGAGGCAAGGCGCCTGGGCGTCAATCGCCTGGTGTCTTTCGGCGGTGCCTGGTCCAACCATTTGCACGCGTTGGCGGCGGTAGGCTCTGAGCAGGGCATGCAAACGGTGGGTATAGTCCGGGGCGACGATAACGTGGCGGAAACACCCATGCTGGCTGATGTGCGAGGGTGGGGGATGGAGATAGTCAAAGTGTCGCGGACAGAGTATCGGCAGCGCTTCGATGCGCACTATCTTGACGCAATTCGCAGCCGCTTCGCGCCCTGTCTGTTGATTCCTGAAGGCGGGGCAAATGCGGAGGGTGTTCGCGGCTGTCTGGCCATCGCGGATCTCATCGTGGCAGTCGCGCCATCAGTTAGAAGATTAGCGGTGTCGGTGGGTACCGGGACCACGCTGGCAGGCCTGGTGGCCGCACTGGGCAGTGGTTACGACATAACCGGTATCTCTGCCTTAAAGGGTGCTGCAGACCTGGAACTACGGGTGGCTGACGTCTTGACGTCCCTGAATGTTGAATCGTCCGCCCATTGGCGAATTCTTCACGATGGGCACTGTGGGGGATTTGCCCGGACAGACGCCGGGCTGCGCGCGTTTATGCTGGAATTTGAGCGGGTGCAGGGTATAGCGCTAGAGCCGGTGTACACCGGAAAGATGCTCTATGCCATTCACCGGCGGCTGGCGGCGGGGGAGCGGTGCCGGAATGATGCGTTGCTGGCAATCCATACCGGCGGCCTGCAGGGCCGCCGCGGTTATGACTGGTTGGTTCAGTAGGGTGGGGAGAATTACATTTTTGCGATGATACCGTCGGGCAGCCATTTCAGAACCTGCGCTACCAGGCTCCAGGGCCAGGGTGGTACGTAGCGGAAGCTGACCTTGCGCTCGATCAGGTCTGCAATGATCCTGGTGCCCTTTTCTGCGGTAACCAGAAAGGGTCGGTTGGGGATTGCGCGATTGAGGTCTGTGTCTATGTAGCCCGGAGCCAGTTCGGTAACCACGATGCCGTCGCGGCGGGTTTCCAGGCGGATAGATTCAAGGTAGCGACCGAAGCCCGCTTTGGTCGCGCAATACACCCCCTGGCCACGCGTACCGCGTACAGCTGCTACCGATGTAATGCCCACTACCTGGCCATGGCCCTGCTTGCGGAACAGCTCCACAGCAGCTTCACAGGTGGCAATGGCGGCAGTAAGGTTGATGTCGATGGTCTGGCGTATCTGCTCGAAATGACCTTTGCCCACCGGTGTACTGGTGGCTACGCCGGCGTTGACAACGACAATGTCCAGCCCACCCAGGCGTTGGGCACAACGTTCGATCACCCCGGCTATGGCGTCAAAATCCGAGACATCCAGCGTTTCCAGTACGATGTCTGCTGCCTGGCCGGCCAATTCCGCCCCGAGGCGGTCGAGGTCAGACTGTTTGCGGCCGGTCAAAGCCAGTCGGTAACCGCGGGCTGCAAACTGGCGCGCGAGATTTTCTCCCAGGCCCCGGGTAGCACCTGTAATCAATATTGATTTGGTTGTGGTCATGTTTTTTCCTTGAGGTGATCAACTTTTGCACCGGCAGGCCAGTCGCCGGGTGTGACAAAAAAGCGGCATAGCTCCAGGCCCGCAGCGCTGACACCCGCTACCAGCCGGGATCGTGGGTTGGACGCGAGCAGCGATTGTAGTCTTTCCACCAGCTCAGTACGATTCAAAATTTCGTCCTCGTCAGTTGCCTGTGCAGGGGAAAGCCAACGCAGTTTGGCGAGTAGCAGGTAGCGATCTGTCTGCAGTTCCGGCAGCTGCGTCGCCAGCTTATCTACCGGTATCCAGTGTTGCAGCGGGCATTGAGGGTTATAGCCAAAGGGCGGGGGCAGGGGGTCGATCAAGGATTGAAATAAATAGCCCTTGATCGCTATCTCCCGCGCCGGGGTGCCGACGCCCAGCTCCGCGAGCAGCTCGCGGGCCTGCGGTTGCGCGCTCAGTCGTATCTGGCGCCGCAGTAGTTGCTCCAGTTTCAGGTCCAGCCTGTCCTGTGAGCTGGGGCCCAGCCACTCCCGCCATTGGCTGGCTAGTTCAAAGCTGGTGTGCTGCCGCCAACCGAGATAGAACTTGACTGCCAGTTCCAGGTGGAAATGGCGCTGTCTTGAATGGCACCAGTAGATTACATCGAACTCCCCCAGCGTGCGCCCCTGGTCGCGTACCGCCAGATTGTGAGCGATGAGGGTGGTATCGGGGTCCTGCTCCAGGAAGAAATGCCACAGCTGCTCAAAGTAAAGCCCCAAACGTTTTACCGGCTTTTGTGTCAGAGCCTCGAGTAATACCCGGGGTTCATTGTCCAGTTGCGCCAGCCAGCGCCGACGGGCGGGTGTCAGGAAAAGCCCGCAGTCAGTGACATTCTGGCCTTCGTCCGCCAGTTGCCAGCTGTGCAGTAGGCCGGGAGAGAAGCAGGTCCAGGCGAGATCTCGTACTGCCTGCGTAAGGTAGGGAAATCCAGACATCGCTGCGCTTTTCAGTGGGTTTCGTGGTTATAATACCAGTCCTTCAGAGGGGAGGCGCCTAATGGGGGCAACTTTCAAGACAATCGGCCTGGTCGGGCGCAGTAAACAGTCCGGCTTGCGCGAGGTAGTGCATGAACTACTGGCACTGCTGGAGCAGCGTGGGCTGGAGGTGGTGCTTGAAGATCGCCTGGGCGAACTGGTGGAAGACAGCAGTCACCGCCTCGCCAGCTGTGACGAAATCGGTCAGTCCGTCGATCTGGTGATCGTGGTGGGTGGCGATGGCAGCCTGTTGAGCGCTGCCCGCACGCTGGCCAAATACGATACGCCGGTGGTGGGCGTCAATCGCGGCCGCCTGGGGTTTTTGACCGATATTGTGCCGGACGAAATTTCCACGCAGGTGCCCGCTGTACTCGATGGTCATTACGAGCGAGAAAACCGTTTCCTGCTGGATGCAGAGGTGCGCCGCGACGGCAAGGTTGTCGGCCGCGCGGACGCACTGAATGACGTGGTAGTTAACTCCGGCACATCGGCCCAGATGATAGAGTTTGAACTGTATATCAATGACAGCTTTGTGTATCGGCAACGGGCGGACGGACTGATTATCTCCACTCCAACCGGCTCCACTGCCTACTCGCTTTCGGGAGGCGGGCCGATCATGCATCCCACCCTGGACGCTATGGTGCTTGTTCCCATGTTTCCGCACGCCCTCAGTAGTCGCCCCATTGTGGTGGAGGGGAACTCGCAGATCCGTGTGGATATCCTCGCCCGTAACCGTATTCACCCGCCGGTCACCTGTGATGGCCAGGTCAATATGACAGCGCGCCCTGGCGACTCTGTCCACCTCAGCAAGAAGAGCCATCGACTGACCCTGCTTCACCCTGTCGGTCACAGCTTTTTTGCCAGTTGCAGGGATAAACTGCACTGGGGCGACGCGCTGGTAAATTGATGACAGATTTTCACCCGGCTCTCACCGTCAGTGTTGAAGAAGACCTGTTGCCCCTGATCGCGTTGCTGCAGCAACGAGGTGTTGTACACCGCGTTTTTGAGGAGAACGGTCAGCAGATTCTGGCCGTGCAGAGCTCGGCGCAGGTGCCGGAAGTCGCTTCATTGTACCGGGCTTGGCGCGCGGGCGAGGTGTCAATACAGCTTACGCGGCCGGGCAAGACACCGCCGCTGGCGGCTAGTATCAGCTGGCGCGCTGTGCCGGTTACCACGGTACTGATACTTTGTAGCATTGCCGGTTTTCTGATTGTCTATTTGCAGGCACCCATTGCCTGGTTGGGCTTGCTCACTTTTACCCCTTTCGAAGTGGTTGACGGCAAACCTGTTTTTGACAGCATAGGGGGTCAGTACTGGCGTTTGATTACCCCGGCTTTTTTACACTTTGGCTGGTTGCACATCGTATTTAACAGCCTGTGGTTGTGGGAGCTTGGTGGCAAGGTCGAACGCGTGATGGGGCATGTGAATATGCTGTTGTTGTTTCTGGTGATTGCCATGGTGTCTAACGGCAGCCAGTTTGCGTTTGGTGGCCCAGGCCTGTTCGGCGGTATGTCCGGTGTTGTATACGGATTGTTGGGGTTTTCCTGGGTAGCGCCCCTGCTGCAGCCGGCCTGGCGAATCCAGCCATCGCCAACGCTGATGCTGTTTATGGTGGGCTGGCTGGTATTGTGCCTGGTGGGCCTGGTGGAAAACCTGGGTTTTGGTGCTATTGCCAATGCCGCACATCTGGGTGGCCTGTTATGCGGCGCGGTTCTGGGTGCGTTGTTCGGTATGCTCTCCAGCAGAGAAGCGGTATGACAATGGTGGGTAGAATTAATGTGCTGTTTTTTGCAGCTGCATTAATTCTGGTATTGGCGCTGACCGGTTTTACCGCATACCGGGAGTATCAGATTGTTCGCGACCGGGCTGTTGATGCGTCTCTGGCCGCCCTGAAGTCCCGGCCGGCTTTACAGGTGGCCATTTACCAGCGCGATGCCGCAGATTTACAGGAGCTGCTCCTGGAGTTTCTGGAGATACCCGCAGTGGTATCTGCCAATGCACGGGATGGCCTGGGTGAATTGTTGTCGCGGGCGGAGCAGGCTGGTGCGGTAGCGTTGCAGCCGCCTTTTGAAATAGTACGCGGCGACTTGGCCGCAGGTGAAACAGGCCTGACTGCATTTAACCCTGAAATGCAAGCTATCGGGACAAGCCTGTGGTCGGCCTGGGCCAATAGCAATTCTCCGCTGTACCTGACAGTACCAGTCTTTACGGCGGTGAACCCGGCGCGGCAGGGCCTTAAAGCCTATGATTTTTTTATGGCACCGCTCGATACGAAAGCAAAAAGAAGTCTGCGGATTATAGGGTATCTGCAATTGGAAATATCGTCCGGCCTTTTGTGGTCGGCTATTCGCCCCACGCTCAGCAGCCTGCTGTACGGGGGCCTGTTACTGGTGGTGATCTGCTGCGCGGCGATTGCCCTGGTTACACGGCGCATCACCAGGGATTTATCCCGGCTCGCGCAACTGGCGGACAGTGTGGCTGCGGGCAAACTGGAAAAACCGTTGGAGATAAAAGCCAGTGGCGATATCAGGGATATCGCCAATGTACTCAACCATGTTCTGGGTGGCTTCAGCAATCTCAAAAGAGAAACCGATGCTGGCCAGCGTCTGCTGAGCAAGAAGGTTGATGAGCACACCAGCCAGTTGTCCGAACGCGATGAAAAATTGAATCAGGCTGCGGAAGAAATAACCGAGACCAGGAGCAGACTGCAGCGTGTTGCTTACTATGACAACCTGACGTCTCTGCCTAACCGGCGGCTTTTTACCGAACAACTCGGCCTGTTGCTGGCCTTGAACGAACGCAACAGTCATATCCTGGCGCTGTTGTTCCTCAATCTGGACAATTTCAAGCGAATTAACGATTCACTGGGCCAGAGTGCCGGTGATGAAGTGTTGCTTGAGGTGGCAAAGCGGCTGGTTTTCAGTGTTAGGGGCAGTGATTCTGTCGGACATTACGCGGGGACCGGGCAGAAAATTGAAGTATCCCGGGTGGGCGGTGATGAATTTACTGTGGTGCTCAACCAACTCGACAGGGTGGAGTCCGCCGGTGTTGTAGCGGAACGGCTACTGGTGGCACTGGAAAAGCCTATGACGGTGGAGGGGCAAGAAATTGTGGTGAGCCCCAGCATCGGTGTCGCGACTGCGCCGGTGGATGGCATTACGGCCGAAGCGTTACTGAAAACCGCCAGCATAGCCATGCATTATGCCAAGGCCTCTGTCAGAGATACATTTCTGTTCTACGCGGGGCATATGGAGGACAGTGGGGTGGGGCACCTCAAGCTGGAAGCCGACTTGCGCAAGGCTGTGGAGCGGGGAGAATTCGAGCTGCACTACCAGCCACAGGTGAATACCCTGACGGGAGCTGTAGCCGGAGCGGAGGCACTGTTGCGCTGGCAGCACCCGGAACTGGGCGCAGTGCCACCGTCCCGGTTTATTCCTCTCGCCGAAGAAATTGGCGTTATATCGGCGCTGGGTGACTGGGTGATGGCCGAGGCCTGTCGCCAGATGAAGGCGTTTGATGCGCTGGAGCTGGCTTTACCAAAGGTTGCCATTAACGTGTCTGCCTTTCAGTTTACGCGGTCGTTTCCTCAGCGAGTGAAGGAAATTCTGCAACAGCATGACTTACCTGCCAACAGGCTTGAGCTGGGTTTGAGTGAGAACCTGCTGATGGATGAAGATCAGACAGCGGGCGAGATGCTAAAGGATCTCAGGCAGCTTGGTGTTTTCCTGTCTGTGGACGACTTCGGTACGAGTTTTGCTCCGCTTGGTTACCTCAGCCACTACACGCTGGATGAACTGAGGATTGACCGCAGCTTCATCCTCGGCTGCGACAGCAATGAAAGCCGCGCCAAACTGGTGAAAGCCATCATCGCCATGGCCAGGAGTCTCGAGCTGGGTATCGTGGCTGAAGGTGTGGAAACAACGGCCCAATATCGCTTCCTGATAAACAACGGCGCCGACGTGATGCAGGGGTATTTGTTCAGTAAGCCGGTGCCGGCCGAGGAATTACAAAAAATACTGGCCCCCTGGCATTTTGTACAACAGTTACAGAAACTTCAGTCCTAACTGGAGACCCGTCATGGACTATCTTAAACATATCGAGAATATGACACCCGAAATATATCGCAGCCTCAAACGCTCGGTGGAAATCGGCAAGTGGCCGGATGGCAGGCCCGTGAGTCCGCAGCAGCGTCAGGCGGCACTGCAGGCGGTGATAGCATGGGGTAAGTTGCACTTGCCCGAGAGCGAACAAGTGGGCTTTATCGACAGGGGCCACAAGGCTGGGGAAGTGTGTGATGATCCGCCGGAAACCCCGCTTAAATGGAAAGGAGATACGATTGACTGAGGTGTTGGCGACGGGAAGTGCGCGCAAAATGAAAACTGAACTGGCTGAACCGGTTCAGTACACTATGCTGCTGGGCGAAAATGAGATACCACTAAACGCTTACCTGGGGCAGACAATGGGGCTGCAGTATCACGGTGTTATCAACTGCATACACTGTGCCCGCAAAACCTCCAAGAGCTTTAATCAGGGTTATTGTTATCCCTGTTTCAAGCGCCTGGCCCAGTGCGATACCTGCATTATGAGCCCGGAGAAGTGCCACTACGCTGCCGGTACGTGTCGGGAACCCGAGTGGGGTGAGCAGAACTGTATGATCGATCATGTAGTCTATCTTGCCAACACTTCCGGTATCAAAGTGGGCATCACCCGTGGCAGCCAGGTGCCGACGCGTTGGATGGACCAGGGTGCGACTCAGGCCCAACCCATTTTTCGTGTGGATACCCGTCTCCATTCCGGGCTGGTCGAGACCGTTTTCAAGAATCATATTGCAGACAAAACCAACTGGCAGGCCATGCTCAAGGGCGACGCCGATCACTGCGATCTGGAGCAGCAAAGGATCAGGCTGCTGGCTGAATGTGCCGTCGAAATTGATGAGTTGCAAGCGCGTTTTGGGTTGCAGGCAATCACCGTGCTCGAGCAACATACCCCCACCATTATCAGCTATCCTGTATTGGAATATCCTACTAAAGTTAAGTCATTTAACCTCGACAAGACACCGGAGGTGGCCGGTACGCTGCTGGGTATTAAAGGGCAGTACCTGATTTTTGATACCGGTGTTATCAATATACGTAAGTACGGCGGCTACCAGCTGTCGTTGACAAAGGGGTAGCACCACAATGAGAGATGCCACACCTGCCGCTATATACCTGCGGGATTATCAGCCACCCGCTTACCGGGTTGACCGGACTGAACTGGATTTTGAGTTGTGGGAAGATCATGCTCTGGTGCATGCGCGCCTGTGTATCAGGCGCAATGGTGCCGACGCCAAACCCTTGCAACTGGATGGTGAGGGCCTGGAGCTGGTGTCAGTCAGTCTGGACGGCCAGCCTCTCCCGGCGGAGTGTTACACCGTATCGGATGATGGCCTGGAAATCCGTGATGTTCCGGAGAATTTTGAGTTGCTGTGCACGACCCGGATATTGCCCCAGGACAACAGGTCACTGAACGGCTTGTACAAGTCGCAGGCGATGTTCTGCACCCAGTGCGAAGCGCATGGCTTCCGGCGCATTACTTACTATCCAGATCGTCCGGATGTCATGTCTGTGTTCTCGGTCAGAATAGAGGCAGACAAGCTCCGTTATCCGGTGCTGTTGAGCAATGGCAACTTTATGGGCATCGAGGAGCTTAATCATGGGCGGCATCGGGCCAGCTGGCATGATCCGTTTCCCAAACCCGCCTACCTGTTCGCACTGGTGGCGGGAGATCTGCAATATATTGAAGACCGCTTCACTACCTGCAGCGGCCGCGATGTGCGCCTGCGTATTTATGTAGAAGAAAAGGATTTGGGTAAGTGTGGGCATGCCATGCGTTCACTCAAACATGCCATGCGCTGGGACGAGGATGTGTATGGGCGGGAATACGATCTTGATCTTTTCAATATTGTTGCTGTAGACGATTTTAATATGGGTGCCATGGAGAACAAGGGGCTGAATATTTTTAACAGTTCCTGCGTTCTGTGTAGCCCCCAGACCACCACCGATAACGGTTTCCAGAAGGTGGAGGCGATAGTGGCCCACGAATATTTCCACAACTGGAGTGGCAACCGTGTTACCTGCCGGGACTGGTTTCAGCTCAGCCTGAAAGAGGGGTTTACGGTTTTTCGAGACGCGACATTTTCCGCCGATATGGGTTCTCCTGCAGTAAAGCGGATTAAAGAAGCCGCTGTAATGCGCACTGACCAATTCGCCGAGGACGCGGGTCCCATGGCACACCCGGTGCGGCCTGAGTCAGTTATCGAAATCAACAATTTTTATACTTTGACCGTTTATGAGAAAGGCGCGGAAATCGTTCGGATGATCCGTACATTACTCGGCCCGGAGGCATTTCGGCAGGGCTCGGACCTGTATTTTTCCCGCCACGATGGCCAGGCCGTGACCTGCGAAGATTTTGTGCTGGCGATGGAGGAAGCCAGTGGTGTGGACCTGGCTCAATTTCGACGCTGGTATTCCCAGGCGGGAACCCCGCTACTCACTGTGCACGATGAGTATGACCCCGCTAGCGAGCGTTACACATTACACGTGGCGCAGTCCTGTCCGGCGACACCCGGGCAGCCCGAAAAGGACTCCATGGTAATTCCACTTGCGATGGGGCTGCTGGGGGGCGCTGGCAATCTGCCGCTGCGGCTGGAGGGTGAAGAGCCGGATGGGGATACAGCAGAGAATACCCACCGGGTACTGTTGATAGATCGCCCGCAGCAGAGCTTTGTTTTCGAGCAAGTACGGGAGCGGCCGGTGCCATCCTTGTTGCGTGGATTTTCCGCACCTGTGCGACTGTCTTATCGTTTTCGCAGGTCCGAGTTATGCGCATTGATGAGTCGCGATGACGATGGCTTTGTGCGTTGGGACAGCGGCCAGTCCCTTGCGATTCAGGTTATTGGGGACGTCGAAAAACAGCTACAGGCGGGCGCAGCAACAGTAGTGGACCCCTTGCTGGTTGAAGCCTGTCGCGGTCTGCTGAGTGATGATTCCCTGGATCCCGCCATGGTCGCTGCGATGCTAACGCTCCCCAGCGAAGCCTATCTCGCAGAGCTTGCCAGCCATGCCGGGGGCGCAAATGTCGATACCATTCACAATGCGCGCTGGGCGGTTCAGGCCGAGATCGCCCGCAGTTGTCACCAGGAGTTGCTGGCCTGTTATCAACGTCTCGCCACGGAAGAACCCTATACCCCGGATGCCGGGCAGATAGCCGCGCGCAGTTTGCGCAATGTCTGCCTCGAACTGCTGTCCTGCGCGCATGGTCTTGAACCGTCATTGGCGATGACCCAGTTCGACTCCGCGCTAAATATGACCGACCGCCTGGCTGCGCTGCGTGCCATTGCCTTCTACGCCACCGGGGGTCAGCGCGAGGAAGCGCTGCAGCAGTTTCTCCGCGAGTGGCAACACGACGCACTGGTGATGAACCAGTGGTTCGCGGTACAGGCGGCTATGCCACTGGGCGATACCCTCGCCAGGGTGCAGGGGCTGCTGTCACACCCGGAGTTCGATCTTCGTAATCCGAACAAGGTCTATTCGCTGGTGGGCGTATTCGGCGATCAGAATCCGGTGCAGTTTCACCGCGTGGATGGCGCTGGGTATCGCTTCCTCAGCGATATGGTCGCGAAGCTGGACAGCGCGAATCCGCAACTTGCCTCCCGTGTGCTTGAGCCACTTACGAGGTGGCATAATTATCGCGGCCGGGAGCAATTGATGTGCGCCGAACTGGAGCGTCTGGCGGCCCTGCCTGGGTTGTCACCGGATGTATTTGAACTGGTCAGCAAATCCCTTGACGCGAGAAAGACTAACTAGAGGCCGCGCAGCGGGTAGGTGGTCACGGGCAGGTGCCTATTGCGTCGCCTCAAACGGGAAAAGTGCGGTAGTGGGGTGAAACGCTACCCAGGCAAACCAGTAGCCCGCCGTGACGGGGTATTCTCTGCCGTCCTGACCAAATGCCTGCGCTACTGAGGCGATTTTATCCCAGTGGATTTCCAGTGTTTTATCGCCCACAGTCACCGTTAACGGTTTGTCCAGTTTGTCCAGTTCTTCGAAAGGTAATGCCAGTGCCTGATCCTCGGAGGTTATGCCTACCACCCAGGTCTTGGCAGTCAAGCGCCAGTCGCTGTGCATGGTGGAGTACATCACCATGGGCAGCCGCCGATACTCCTCGTAGGGTGAAGCGTCATAATCGCGTTCGAAGCCAGTGTCATCTGATAGCAATAGTGAATCCGGGTGTTGCGTAGACCAGGCAGCCCAGGTCGTGTATTGCGCGGGCACCTGGACGAGGTCGGTGCCCTTGAGTGGGCCTGTTACCGCCTTTTTCATTACCTGTGACCACAGGGACTGCGTATTGCGATCATAAAGCAGCATGTCGCTGTTATAAATCAGGCCGGATACACCGAAATTGAGCACTTTGTCCGCAGCTTCTGCCAGGAACACCATGCCGGTGCCGCACAATGGGCAGAATGTAATGGTGAGCGGTGTAAGGGCATAGGTGTCGTTGACGATTTCGTGGTGGTCAAGAATCTCGATGGGGTAGGCTTTGGCGATACCGTTGTAGCTCACAGCCATCACGCGATCGTCGGGCTGAATCGCACTGTCTCGTGCCGCGCCTTCAAGGAACACAGGATAATCCAGTGCGGGTATGCCGTCTCGGCCAGGTCCACCGTGGTCTATCTGGTTGGGGGCAATCAGACCGCCTTCAACGTCAAAGCCGTTGTAGAAGGAGGGGGGTTGCGCTGCCGTAGCGATCGTTCCGCAAGTGATAAGTACTGTCAGTAGCGCGGCGCGCGCCAGCCATTTATTCACGATTACTCTCCTTGTCGATATAACTACGACCGGGTGCACCGGCCTGGGTTCCCGGGTAGCGGATAAATCGGAGGTGCTTTGCCTCAAGTACCCTGGGGGTACAGCTGCAGCGGCGATTCTTCCCGGTCAGAGGTTTTGCCTTGCCGCGCCCTGATTTCCCTGGCGCTTGCGGCAAGCTCATCGCCATCCCACGGTGCCTGTGCGCTGCTGTAAAGGTATGCATTCAGCGCGTCAATTGCAGCGTTCATTCTGGGGTCCTCGAACAGTGTCCTTACTTCTGCCACTGAAGCCAGTCCCGGGCGCGAGCCCGCTGCTGCAGCCCAGTTTATGAGGGCAGTGCGTGCCTGCAATGCCTGTCCGTCGGTGCACGCTCGTAGCAAAGCCTTGAAGGTGGTCTGTTCCCGAGGGTCTTGCAGTGTCCGTTTTTCAACTTTCGCTCTGCGGCGCCGGGTCCAGCCGAGATACAGCAGGGTGAGTATCCAGCCGCCACCGTTAACCGCTGCGACCACCTGCCACATTCGACTATTGTCACTGGCAACAAGCGGTATGGGTACTGCGCTATCGGGCATTAACAGCGGTGCAGTCGAAGGGGTAGGGTTAGGGAGCGGTGCGGTGGCCAGTGGATCGCCAGCGGCAACCTGCAGTTGCCGCTCCGGCAGTACCGCATAGCGCAATGTGTTGGTCTCGGTATCCCACCAGGGTATGCGGATTTCAGGTATCAGCGCCGTGCCCGCCCTGGTGGGTACCACAGCCACGCTGTCCACTCTGGTGCCCAGGAGTCCTGTAGCCGTTTCAATATCAGTGATAACCGGTTGATCGGGATAGTATTTCAGGCCGGGCTCTGGGGGGTACATGACCGGCGGCAGCTGTGCGCCCTGCAGCCCGTCTCCGCGAAGGGTGATAGTGCGTGTAGCGGATTCGCCCACCTTCAGCTCCTCTGGCGCCGTTGACCATGATTCCTCCAGGCTGATTTCGCGCGCGGGCAGCCACTCGCTACCGGGAAAACTGGCGGGACGGGGCAGTACCTCGATAGTCAGGGGGGCAGTGGTGCGTCTCAGCTGGCGGCCACTGCCCCTGGCATCAAACAGGCTACGCCGGGGCGAACTCTCTCTCGCGCTGAAGGTTTGAGCGGGGATTTCCAGCGTGCCGCTCTGCTCCGGAAAAATGGCGTAGCGTACCTCATGCACCAGCCAGGGCCTGCCGTCGACGGTGCGCTGGAAGGAGTTTTGTTCCAGTGGTTTCACGAAGGCATTATCCAGTTGTAGATCGGTGATGCTTCTATCATCCAGGTTGATCGCCTGTTGTAGCCGGAGTGTGAGAATGACCTGGCCCTGTACGTATACTGAGCTGCGATCCAGTTCGGCGTCGAATATCAGATTCTGGTCGCCGCTGCCACCTTTAGGTGGTGGGCCGACGACAACAGGTAAGGCGCTAGTCACATCCTGCCCCACATGTAGTGGCGGGACGGTCAGGTTCCCCTCGCGTCTGGGGGTGATGTCGAGCAGTATTTCACGGGTACTGGAAAACTGGCCGTTGACGTAGCGGGTATTGCTGCTGTTGGAACGTCGCAAAATTTCAAAATCGGCAGTCAATGGCCGTAAATCCAACTGCTCCAGATCCTCGTCGTCCGTGGCGGTGATTGTCAATCGCAGGGTGTCGCCCTGGACAGCGTGCTGCCGGTCGAGGCTGGCATTAACGGCAGCAAGGCTGCCACTGGCCGCGATGGCCATCAGAAGTACACACAAGGCTTTGAGCGCCTTACCAATAGGTTTCATTGTCTTTCCCGGCCCCCTGCTGTTGCCTTTGGTAGCTTTCATAGCGGAATTTTTCGCGCAGTAACCCCGAGGGGTCATCGGGGACCCGACGCAGCCATTGCTCCATGGCCTGATCCAGCTCCTGTTGCGCCGGATCAGTTTGTGCCTGTTGCGCAGTGTCTTCGGCAGATTCTTCACCTTCTTGCTCCTCGGCCGGTGAAGGTTGTGCTTCTTTCGAATCCTGTTCGTCCTGGGGTTCCTGGCCCTGCTGTTGCTGTTGCTGATCCTGGTCCTGATTTTGTTCTTGGTCCTGGTCCTGGTTCTGTTCTTGATTTTGTTCCTGGTTCTGTTCCTGGTTCTGTTCCTGGTTCTGTTCTTGATTCTGTTCCTGGTTCTGGTCTTGATTCTGTTCCTGGTTCTGGTCTTGATTCTGGTCTTGCTGTTGGTCCTGATTTTCCTGCTGCTCTTTAAGCTGCTCCAGGAGCGCGAGATTCTCTTTGGCGTCGTTCTGGTCCGGTTCCCGAGCCAGCGATTCCTTGTAGGCTGCTATCGCCTCCTCCAACTTGCCAGCCCGAGCCAATGCGTTGCCGCGGTTATACCAGCTATCGGCGTCCTCGATCTCTGCAAACTTGCTGGCAGCAGTCTCGTAGTCACTGCCCTGGTAAGCGGCAGTGCCAGCCCAGAGGGGGTTTTCGAAGAGTTCTGCGGCAATTTCACTGTCACCATCTTGTAGGGCCTTTTGACCTTGTTGGTCGGGGTTCAGCCAGAGATCGTCCCAGACATCGGCGCTCGCCGGCTGGGGCTCGGCGATGAGCAGCAATGGCAGTAGGCACACTATCCAGCCGCGGCGAAAGAGCGCCAGGGCCAATGGCAGCAGTGCTAAAACAAACAGGTAGCCCTGGTCCTCCCAGGTATCGGCGGTGCGGTCCAGGGCGATGGTGGATTCCACTGCGCTGATGGCTGGTTCAGCGAGCAGGGTATCGAGATCTGCATTATCAATCTGCATAGGCTGGTAGCGCCCGCCAGTGGCAGCAGCCAGATCGAGCAGGGGCGCTTCTATCAAGCCGGGCATAACGATGGCACCGTCGCGATCCTTGAGGAAACCACCTTTGGGCAGCGGGATAGGCGCGCCGGTAGCCGTGCCGACACCCATGATAGACAGGCTGGCACCGGACTTCTCCATTTTGCGCTCAATAGCCAGCGCATCTGCTTCACTGATACCGTCGGTCACCAGCAATATCCTGCCGTCGCGTATACCTGCGGAATGCAGTAGTTCGATTGCCTGCGCGATCGCAGCCACCGGGTCGCTTCCCGGTACCGGCATCATCTCGGGGGAGAGGGCCGGCAGAAGGTTGGCAATGGTGGGAGTGTCGTCGGTCAGGGGGGTGACGATATGGGTATCGCCAGCATAGGCTATCAGGCCCGTCTGGCCCTCCCGGCGCTGAGCCAGCAAGTCGAGCATTTTTTGTCTGGAGCGATCCAGCCTCGAGGGCGCCAGGTCACCGGAGTTCATGGAGTAGCTCAAGTCCATTACCACTACCAGCGCATCTTGCTTCTGATGAATGGGCTGGGGCAATTTCTGCCAGCTTGGGCCGCTGGCTGCCAGTGCGGCAAAAATCCAGCCCAGCAATACAAAGGGGAGTAAGTTGGGCCCGCGGGAGCCGTCCTGTGGGCTTACCAGAAATGGCAGAAGCTCCGGTGCAATGACCTGGTTCCAGCTACCTGATCGGCCCCGGTGACGCCACAGTAAAAATGCCAGTACTGCCGCCGGTAGCAGGCACCAGAGCCATTCGGGCCGCATCAGGTGCAGATCCATCACTGTGCGCTCTCCGCAGTTTGGGAACGACGCCAGCCACCCGCTCGCCACAGGTGCCGCAGGGCGAGCGCGAAACTGAACAACAGTGCCAACAGCAGCGGCAGATACCCGAGAGCTTGCCTGGGCCGGTAAGTCACGACCTCCTGCTCTACAGGTTCAAGTTCATCCAGAACCCCATAAATATCGGCTAGTTCGCGGGGGTTTCTGGCTCTGAAATACTGGCCACCGGTTATGTCTGCAATTTGTTGCAAGGTGACTTCGTCAAGCTCTGCGGAGGGGTTGACCTGGCGGCTGCCAAAGCTGGACCCGAATAAACCCGGCAATGTCATCTGGTCTGCGCCAATACCAATGGTGTAGATACGGATACCGAGGTTGGCAGCGAGTTGAGTGGCTTCCAGCGGTTGTACCGAGCTGGCTGTATCCTGACCGTCCGTTAGCAGGATCAGTACCCGGCTTTCAGCCGGCCGTTCCTTGAGTCGTTTTACCGCCAGACCGATAGCATCGCCAATCGCTGTATCCTGCCCGGCAAATCCTATCTGGGCTTCCAGCAGGAATCGCCTGACAGTTGCAGTGTCGAAACTCAATGGCGATTGCACGTAGGCATTACTGCCAAACAGTATCAGGCCCAGGCGATCGCCTTTGCGGCTGGTAATAAATTCCGCACCCAGCTGGCGCACCGCCTCGATTCTCGTGGCTGCGGCATTGCCTACCTGCATATCTTCCATCTGCATGGAACCTGAGATATCCACTGCCAGCATAAGGTCGCGGCCACTGTTGGGCAGCTCTATCGGTTCGCCAATCCAGGTGGGTCTGGCTGCAGCTGTCAGCAATAACAGCCAGATAAGCCAGAGCGAGGCCGCAGGTATTCGCCGGCCAATGCTTGCCGGATCGGCCTGGCGCGTGTTCATCTGTTGCCATTCGTCGAAGAAGGGCGCGCGCAAAGCCGGCTCCCGGCTTTGCGCGGGGGGAGTCAGCCGGCGCACCAGCCAGGGCAGGGGCGCAAGTAATAACAGCCAGGGCCACAGCCATTCGATCATGTGTGTACCTCATGGCGCTTGATCCAGCTAGCCGCAGCGCTGTGCAACTGCTCGACATCGATCGCCATGTCACTTTTGCGATAGGCGCCGCTGACAAATTCTTCGGGGAACTGGTCGCCTGGTGGCAGCCCTTGATTAAGAAATGTCAGCCATTGGGAGCCGCTGCTGGCGGCGACTGTACGCCGCGGGTAGGCCATCAGTGCGGCACTTTTCAATAACGCATTGGCTGCAGCGAGATAAGCATTGGCATCCCCGGTATCACGATACCGGGTGCGCAACAACTCCAACTGAGCCAGTGCCTTCCGACGATAGGCTCGTGCCTTGCGGCGCCGCAGCAACACCCAGGCAATAAAAATTATCGCCACAGTCAGCAGGCCCAGGAGTATCCACCAGCCGGGAGCGGGCGGCCACCAATCAACAGGTAGCGGTTCGCGCAATGGACGCAGTGCGGCTAAGGGATCCTGTGGGTTCACCGCCGCTGGTCCCCGTAAAACGTTTGCAGGAGTGAAAAGGGTGCCTGCCCGGTGCTCGCCTGCAACATGGGAATACCGAGTTTCAAAAAATCGGTAGACAGTCGTTCACGCTGTTGACGGGCGCGTTCGTGGTAGCTGCTGCGCAGGCCTTTCTCTGCAGTATTCAGTTCGCTGCGTGCGCTGCCATTGGTTACTGCATACCGTCCCGCGCGCGGCAACACCGCCTCAAGTGGGTCGCTGCAGGCAATGGCGGTAATCTCGATATGCTGGGCCAATTGGAACAGTTGCTCCCTGGCGCGCTCGTCACCCGCACCGCGAAAATCACTCACGATGAACAGGCTGCTGCCCGGGCGTGCTATTCGCCGCAGGTTGGACAAAACCTCGGCGAACGCCATTGTCGAGGGTGCCTCCGAAGGCAGTGCGCGGTTGTATTCGTCTATCTGTGAAATCAGGGTGAGTACTGTTTTGCGACTGCGCCGGGGGCGAATTTCCCGGTGACCGGTGTCATTGAATACCAGACCGCCCACGCGGTCGCCGGCGTCCAGTGCACTCCACGCCAACAGGCTGGCCACGTGGGCCGCCAGTACCGACTTAAAGCAATGCGTGGAGCCGAAGAACATATTGCTGCGCTGATCTACTGCCACCAGCACCGGGCGCTCTCGTTCTTCCCGAAATAATTTGGTATGGGCACTGCCGGTGCGTGCGGTGACACGCCAGTCGATGCTGCGGATGTCATCGCCGGGCTGGTAGTTGCGTACTTCCTCGAAGTCTATGCCGCGGCCGCGGAAATTGGATTTGTTTGGCCCGGCGAGGACACTGAGCGCGCGTTTCCTGCGCGTCAGACTCAACTGTCGGGCTGGAAACCTCAACGCTATCAGGTCCGCCATCGCCGCATAGGCTCCGCGGGCCGGGGTGGTTACATCGGCCAGTCGCATGGTCAGCCTACGGGAACAAGAGCCAACAGTTCGCGAATCACCTGATCGGGCGTTATGCCGTTGGCCTCGGCCTCAAAAGTCAGAATAAGGCGATGGCGCAGCACATCTGCCGCCACGGCTTGCACATCGTCGGGGCTGACATAGTCCTGCCCCTTCAGCCAGGCATGTGCCCGGGCGCAGCGGTCGAGCGCGATGGTGGCGCGGGGGCTGCCGCCATATTCGATCCAGCCTGCTAGCTCTTTGGAATAGGCTTCCGGTTTGCGGCTGGCAATCACCAACTGCACAATGTACTGCTCCACCGGGCTGGCCATATGCATGGCGAGCAACTCCTGCCGGGCGGAAAATATTGTTTCTTGGCGCAGGGGGTGAGGGGCAGGGGTGCTATCGCGGCTCGCTTCTGCCCTCGTTAGGCGCAAAATCTCGGTTTCTGCAGAAGCGTCCGGGTAGTCCACGCTAACGTGCATGAGGAAGCGATCAAGTTGTGCCTCCGGTAACGGGTAGGTTCCCTCTTGTTCAATCGGATTCTGGGTAGCCATAACCAGAAACAGCTCTGGCAGATCGTAGGTCTGGCTACCGACACTTACCTGGCGCTCAGCCATCGCCTCCAGCAGGGCGGATTGTACCTTGGCAGGTGCCCGATTGACCTCATCTGCCAGCACCATGTTGTGGAAAATGGGGCCTTTCTGAAAATGAAAATTGGCTTCCTGCGGGCGGTATATTTCTGTACCTGTAACATCGCCGGGTAACAGGTCGGGCGTAAATTGTATCCGATGGAACGAGCCCTCAACGCCATCTGCGAGGGTCTTGATGGCGCGGGTCTTGGCCAGCCCGGGCGCACCCTCTACCAGCAGGTGACCATTCGCCAGTACGGCAATAATCAGTCTCTGTACCAGGTGGGATTGTCCGATAATCTGGCTGCTCAGCCAGTCTTCAAGTGCTCTAACGTCTGCGCTCGCCACTGTTGCTCCTGTTTGCTGGTGTTCAATATTCTTAAATTCCCTTTGCCCCTTCGACATTCTCTTTACAGGCACAGGGCGGGTATAGTATCCCAGCCACCCGGTCTCTGCTTGAGTTTGGCGATTTCCTTCACCGGTGCGCGTTGTATGACTGGCCGTTACGATAAAAGTTCCAGACGGTGGGCAACAAGCATGGCGGATTGGGCTAGACTAGAGGCATCGAATAATATGGCCCCCTGGGCCCGGTTGATGGAGCGATAATAAACAGAATGATTTGGGATACTCTCAAGAAAAGCCTGCTGGTGGAACTGGGTCAACGCATCGACAGTCGGGCGGACGAAGCCGACCGGGAATCTCTGCACAATCTGTGTGACGCCTTTTACGGGCGCTTTCCGGCAGAGGATATGCGCGAGCGGTCAGTGGAAAACCTGTACGGCTGCCTGTACGGGCTGCTTCGCTTTCTGCGATTGTGGCCGGAAACCACACCTAAAATCCGTATTTTCAATCCTGAAATTCAGAGCCACGGCTGGGAGAGCAAGAATACGGTAGTGGCGGTTCTCTGCCGTGGCATTCCCTTTTGCACAGCGTCGGTACGGGGGGAGCTGAATCGGCGAAACCTGACTATTCACTGCATTTCCAGCTCCAACCTGCCAGTGATGCGGGACGAGGCGGGCGCACTTTCATCGGTACTTTCGGATGACGAGGGAACCCGTGCAGGCCGGCCTGAAGAGGCGGTGCTGTACTTTGAAATCGGCAGGCATTCAGACCCGGCAGAGCTGGAGGAATTGCGCCAGGCGCTGGTAGAGATACTGCAGGAAGTTGCTCTGGTGGTGGATGATTTTCCCGCCATGGGTCAGCGGCTGAAGGAAGCAGAGGCGCAAGTGCGCGCCAGCACCAGTGTCGAACCTGAACTGCGAGAAGAGGCCGCGGCCTTTCTCGACTGGCTACAGCAGGCACATATGACGGTGCTTGGCTATGAGTACCTCGAAGTACAGAATGCGGGCGACCCCGGCCAACAGGTGGCGGTGGTTGAGGAACTCAGTCTCGGCTTACTCAGGCACCGCGCCACTCGAGGTACCGGTGACTTGTTGGCCGACATAGAGCATATGTCATCAGATGATTTGCGGCGCCGCCAGTTGAGTTTCTCGAAGTCCCGCCAGCGCTCGCGGGTACACCGGCTCACGTATCCTGACTATGTTGAGGTCAAGGTGTTCGATGCCGCTGGCGCGATCATCGGCCAGCACCGTGTGATCGGGCTCTATACCTCCTCGGTTTACACCATGAACCCGGAAGTCATACCCATACTGCGACGCAAGGTGGCTAAGGTTATGGAGCAGTCCAGCCTGGATTCCTCCGACCACGAGAGTCGAGAGTTGAAGCGGGTGCTTGAGTTGTTTCCGCGGGATGAGCTGTTCCAGTCCAGCATCCAGGAGCTTTACGACACGGTGACGGCTGTCAACCGTATCCAGGAGCGGCGCCAGACCCGTTTGTTTGTGCGCAAGGATATGCACGGAAAATTCGTAAATTGTATGGTGTACATTCCACGAGACCGCTACACCACCGAGCAGCGGGAGAAAATCGATCGGATACTGTGCGACGCATTCAGCGCCGAGGAGGCAGAGTTCACCACCCACTTCTCGGAGTCCATCCTGGTGCGTTGCCACTTTGTGCTGCGGGTTGACCCAAACAAGCCGCTTGACTACGACGACAGTGAAATTGAGGACCAGATTATTCAGGCCACTCTGGCCTGGGAGGACCGTCTCAGGATTCGTCTGACCGAGGAGTTTGGCGAGGAGGGAGGTGAGGCCTATGTCCGCGAACTGGCCGCCGGTTTTCCTCCCGGCTACCGGGATGATTTCGATCCCAGGGTTGCCGTGCTGGATATCAAGCAAATCCTGCGCCTGCAAAAGGGCGAGGAACTGGGTATGACACTTTACCGGCGGGTAGAGGAAGGCGGGGAGATGTTGCGCCTGCGCTTCTACCACGCGGGGGCCAGCCTGCCGCTATCCGACGTGCTGCCAATTCTGGAAAACCTCGGTCTGCGGGTCATGACCGAGCGCCCCTACGGTGTGCGCGCAAGCGATGGAAAAGTCTATTGGGTGCAGGAATTTACGCTCATCTATGCCCTGTCTCACGACATCGTCCTGGACGAGGTCAAAATAGAGTTTGAAGATGCTTTCCAGCGTATATGGTTTGGAAAAGCGGAAAGCGATTCCTTTAACCGCTTGCTGATCGGTACTCGTCTGAACTGGCGAGAGATTGCGTTGCTGCGCGCTTATGCACGCTACTTGAGGCAGGTGCATTTCCCCTACAGTGTGGATTACATCGCCGAGACGCTCGCCAATCATCTGCAGGTCACCGGTTGCCTCGCCGAGTTATTCCTCACCCGGTTCTCACCCGTGTTCGAAGGCGATGAGGACTGGCGAGCCCAGCGGGAGCGGGCCGTTGAGCAGCGCATCCTGGATTCGCTGGACGATGTGCAAAACCTGGGGGAAGACAGGATCATCCGCCAGTTTGTACTGGTCATCAAAGCGACCATGCGTACCAACTTCTTCCAGGAGGAAGATGACGGTTCGCTCAAAGCCTATTTCTCCTTCAAGCTGAAACCGGGCGATATCCCCGGCATACCCAAGCCGGTACCGCTGTATGAAATCTACGTCTACTCACCCCGGGTGGAGGGTGTGCATCTGCGCGGTGGTAAAGTGGCCCGCGGGGGCCTTCGCTGGTCTGACCGGGCGGAAGATTTCCGCACCGAAGTGCTGGGCCTGGTCAAGGCACAACAGGTGAAGAACGCTGTCATCGTGCCAGTGGGTGCCAAGGGCGGCTTTGTCGCGCGGCAATTGCGGCCCGATATGAGCAGGGACGAGGTCCAGCAGGAAGGCATTGCATGTTACCAGCTGTACATCCGCGCCCTGCTGGATATTACTGATAATCGCACTGAGGATGGCGTCGTTGGGCCGCGGCATGTGGTCGCAAAAGACGATGAGGATCCGTATCTGGTCGTCGCCGCCGACAAGGGCACAGCAAGTTTCTCCGATATCGCCAACGCTATTTCTGCCGACTATAACTTCTGGCTGGGAGACGCATTTGCCTCCGGTGGCAGCGCGGGCTACGACCATAAAAAAATGGGCATTACTGCCCGCGGCGCCTGGGTGTCTGTGCAGCGCCATTTTCGGGAAATGGAAGTCGATGTGCAGAGCACGGACTTTACCGTTGTGGGCATTGGGGATATGGCGGGTGATGTATTTGGCAACGGCATGTTGCTGTCAGAACACATCCGCCTGCTTGCCGCATTCAACCACATGCACATATTTATTGATCCGGAACCCGATGCGGCCACCAGCTTTGCCGAGCGTCAGCGCCTGTTCGAACTGCCGCGATCTGGCTGGGCGGACTATAACGCGGAGTTAATTTCTGTGGGGGGCGGCGTCTTTTCGAGATCAGCCAAATCCATTCTGATTTCGCGGGAAATGAAAGCCCGCTTTGATATCCAGGCGGATAATCTGCCGCCCAACGAGCTGATTTCCCACATCCTGCGAGCCGAGGCGGATCTATTGTGGAATGGCGGTATCGGTACCTATGTCAAAGCTCGCTCAGAGTCCCATACCGATGTGGGCGACAAGTCTAATGACGGACTGCGAGTAGATGCCAGGGAGTTGCGCTGCAAGGTGGTTGGCGAGGGGGGTAACCTGGGAATGACGCAGCTGGCCAGGGTGGAATATAGCCTTGCCGGCGGGCGTTCCAACACGGACTTTATCGATAATGCCGGGGGGGTTGATTGCTCAGACCACGAGGTGAATATCAAGATACTGCTCAACTCGGTAGTCGCCCGCGGCGACCTGACCGAAAAACACCGCAATGCGCTATTGGTGGAAATGACGGGCAGTGTGGCCGACCTGGTGTTGCGCAATAACTATCACCAGGTTCAGGCCATCAGTATGGCGCAATTCCAGGCGGTGCAACGGGGTGGCGAGTATCAACGCTTTATCCGTTCTTTCGAGGAGGCGGGCCGTCTCAATCGGGAGCTGGAGTTTCTGCCATCGGACGAGGAGTTGCTGGAGCGAAAACTGCGGGGCCAGGCACTGACACGACCGGAACTATCGGTGCTGATTTCCTATAGTAAGGCGGTGTTGAAAGAGCAGCTGATCGATTCTGATCTGGAGAGTGACCCCTTCCTGGCGCGGGCGGTGGAGTCGGCGTTCCCGCCGCGGCTGGTTGCTGAATACAGCAATGAGATTCGTGACCACCGCTTGCACCGGGAGATCATGGCCACGCAGTTGGCCAATGACATTGTTAATCGCATGGGCATGAGTTTCATCCAGCGACAGCAAGCCGCGACCGGAGCTGCAGTCGCGGACGTTGCCCGGGCGTATATCTCGGCGATGGAAATCTACGGTGTCCGGGACCTGTGGCAACAAATAGAAGCACTGGACCATCAAGTGTCCTCGGCAGTGCAGATGGAGATGATGCTCAGCGTTATCCGTCTGGTAAAACGCGCAACGCGATGGTTTTTGCGCAATCGACGTCACCAGCTTGCGCCCACCGATTGTATTGCCGGTTTTGCCGAGGGGCTGGAGCAGTTGCGGGAAGCGTATCCCGCAATGCTGCGTGGTCGTGCAGCAGACCGGTTCGAGGTGCTATATGATCATTTCGTCAGTGAAGGGGTTGACGAGGAATTGGCGAAATCAGTGGCGGCGGCGGACCATGCCTACACTGCGTTGGGTATTATCCAGGCAACCGGTGACACCGACGCTCCGCTGATGGAGGTGGCGGGTGTGTACTTCTTTATGGGAGAGCGGCTGGAGCTGGACTGGTTCAGTGAGTTGATCTTGTCTACAAAAATTGAAAATGAATGGCAGGCGCTGGCCAGGGATACCTACCTGGAAGACCTGGAGTGGCAACAGCGAACCCTGGCAATTGGGGCTCTGCGACATATGTGTGAAGATCTCAATTTGCTGAAATGTATCAATGTTTGGGAGAAAAAAGAGACTCGTCTGGTGCGCAGATGGCGGCAGATGCTGGCAGAGCTACACGCCAGCCCGGCTCCCGATTTTGCCATGTTTGCCGTGGCCAATCGAGAGTTGCTCGATCTGGCTCAAAGCAGTATGGCCGGGGTTAAATAATCAACGTTGCGCCGGGGAATTCCCCGGCGGGGTGATTGGAAAGAATGTGTAAATCTGGTTGAGTCGTTTGATGCAGTTCAGACCGCGTGGATTTTGTGCACTCCCGAGATGCCGGTCAAACCATCCCACTGGTCACAGCGACCTTCACGCCAGCCTGTCAGCCAATTCTGACGGTGCTCTTCTTCTGTGTGCGGGCAGGTGTCCAGACTGCGACCATTCACGCCTGCCTGGTAACCCCGGTCGTGTGCCCTGGAGTTCATATCGCGTTTCTGTCTTCTCATAGAGTCTTTCTCCGTTTAGCGCCAGTTATGGCGGGCCTGCTGCCCTGTGCAGGAGGCCCTTGGCGTTGTTGTAATATAACGTGTATAGGCTTACAGCGAAGCAATACAACGGGGGGTGCCGCAAGGCACAAACCCATGAAAGCAAAGCTGGAAACAGTTGGCCACTACTGTTTGGTTCTGAGTACCGTGATCCATATAACCACAACCTACAAGCGCGCGAAAATGTAACCACGGCTTAGTGATTATCGCGAATGAAGTCACCCAGTGTTCGATAGGAGTCGCCGTGATTACTGCCTTTGCGCCATATCAGTGCAATATCCCGATAACCACCACTTTTGACAGGGTAGGTGGCAATATTGGTGCCCTTCAGCAGTGCAGAGCCCTGTGCCATTTCCGGCACAAAGGTCACCCCCAGGTCGCCCTCCACCATCTCCAGCAGGGAATGCAGGCTGGCAGCCGCGAAGCGGTTTACCTTGTCCAACTCGCTTATGCTGCAGGCGGAGACAGCGTGCTCACGCAGACAGTTACCATCCTCCAGTAATAGAACACTTTCCGGGTTTAATCGATTGATATTGAAGCGCTCGGGGTCTACCAGTTTGGTGCCCTTGCGACAGGCCAGTAGAAATCCGTCGCGGAAAAGCACCTGTTGCTCTACGTTCTTTACGGGGTAGGGTAGGGCCATTAGCAGCAGATCAATATTGCCGGCCTGCAGCCCGGCTAATAACTCGTCGCTGCGCTGCTCTTTCAGATAGAGCTGTAACTTTGGAAAGCTGCGGCGCAGTTTTTTCAGCAGTGGCGGCAGCAGGAAAGGACCGATTGTGGGTATGACGCCAAGTATCAGCTTACCTGCCAGCGGCGCGTTTCTCTCGCGGGCGAGTCGGCCCATATCCTGTAATTCGCGGAGGCAAAGTCGCGCCTGTACCGCCACTTCCCGCCCCACTGTATTGATGGTGACCTTGCGATTGGTGCGCTCTACCAACTGTACCCCAAGAGTGCTCTCCAGCTCCTGAATGGCCGTGCTGAAGGCTGACTGGGAAACAAATGAAGCCTCGGCTGCCCGGCCAAAATGCCCGAACTCCTCAAGCGCGACAAAATATTGTAACTGGCGAACACTGGGAAGCTTTTGCATGATCTGGGTGTCGCCTCTATTAATTGATTAAAACGGATAATACAATACAAAAATACTATTTTATATATTAATAATATTGTCCTATTATATCTCCGCTGTCGACACAATGGTGCTGCAGTATTCCTCGTGAATACTGTAGCGTATCGACATCCAACCACTTAATACAAAGGAGTTAGACATGGCTGTAGTAGAACGTGTGCCCCAGGTGACCTTCAAGACTCGCGTACGAGATGAGTCTGTAGAGGGCGGTAACCCCTATCGCTGGGAAGACAAGACCACCGAGGACATTTTTGGCGGCAAAAAGGTTGTCGTATTCTCCTTGCCGGGTGCATTTACCCCTACTTGTTCATCCAATCATCTGCCGCGCTATGATGAGCTTTACAAAGAATTCAAAGCCCAGGGTGTAGACGAAATTGTGTGTGTCTCCGTAAATGATGCTTTCGTCATGTTCCAGTGGGGAAAAAGCGTGGACAACAAGAATATCTTCCTGCTTCCCGACGGCAATGGCGAATTCACGCGCAAGATGGGCATGCTGGTTGACAAGTCCAATGTAGGTTTTGGTATGCGCTCATGGCGTTATTCCATGATCGTGGACGATTGCAAAATAGAGAAGATCTTCGTGGAAGCAGATTTCGGCGATAACTGCCCGACTGATCCCTTTGAAGTATCCGATGCTGATACCATGATGGCTTACCTGAAAGGCACGAAATCAGCAGGCGTTTCGGCCCCCGTTAAGGCGTTTGAAGGCTAGACACCGGAACCTGTCGTTCGCCCCTGGCATGTCCTGTGACCGGCCAGGGTTTTTTGCCTGATACAGACATGGGCTATTGCCAGACAACTTTTTTCCCCGTCGCATACCAATCATCAAGCAGTCCGCTGTAGGCCTGTTCTATAACCTCGCGTTTGATCTTCAGCGTTGGCGTGAGAAAGTCGTTGGCGATTTGCCACTCGTCTCTGACCACGGCCAGGAACTGCAGTTCTTCGTACCCCTCCAGCTGGCGGTTTACTTTGTCCAGCAAGAGTTCCAGTTCGGCCTCAAGTTCTGTTTGAAAGTCCGGGTCGTCCAACCGGGGAAGCAAATCTTCCGCCACTTGCACTGCCGCATAACAGGCGGGCCGGCCTACGCCGGACACACAGGACAATTCTATATGGCTGTGTGAATTGAGCAGATTTTCAATGGGTACAGGCGCGACATATTTGCCCTTGCTGGTCTTGAACAGTTCTTTTACCCGGCCAGTTATACGCAGCAGGCCTTCTGGAGAGTATTCCCCCCGATCGCCTGTTTTAAAGAAGCCGTCGTCGGTGTAGCAGGCGGCGGTCATTTCCGGTTCCTTGTAGTATCCCAGCATGTTGCCGGGTGACTTGATCTGGATTTCGCCCGCCTCGCTGATACGTGTTTCAACATCATCCCAGGCCGCGCCAACATAACCGGGTTTGCGCTTTTCCGGGGTAGACATATGTGAGTAGGAAAAATCCTCACTCATGCCGTAACCCTCTACTATGTGCAGCCCCAGGGTGTCGTACCAATCGATAAGGTCTGCCGGTATGGGTGCTGAACCACTACCGGTAATACGGGCTTCCTCAAGCCCCAGGCCCCGGAGTACTTTTTTACGCATTATGCCGCCTATTACGGGTATTTTCAGCAGGCGGGCCAGCTTCTTCTCGGGGAATTTCTGGAATACACCCGATTGAAATTTGAGCCACAGCCTGGGTACCGAGAGGAAGACTGTGGGCTTTGCGCGCCTGAGGTCCGCGGCGAAGGTGTCCAGCCTGTCCGCAAAGAAGATTTGCATACCCGAATAAAAAGAGCTGCATTCCACCACCGCCCGTTCCATAACGTGGGCGAGTGGCAGGTAAGACAGCACGCGGTCCGATGAGGTGATGTCCATCTCCTTGCCGAAGTGTTGTCCGGGAACCGAAATAGCGCCAAAACTGTGCATCACCCCTTTGGGCTGCCCGGTACTGCCAGAGGTATAACACATCAGCGCAAGCTGCTGCGCCGGGGGCGAGGGGCTGTCCGCGATTGGCGCATGGCCTGCGATTATATCTTCCCAGGCTGCATAAGCTGTCTGGGGTGCAAGTGGCAGCGCGATACACGGTAAGGCCTCGGGTATCCCCGGCTGAATTTTGTCCCAGTCATCGAGTTTTCCGACAAATAACAGCCTGGATTCAGAGTGATCGAGGATATATCTGACGGTAGCGGCGTTGAGAGTGGGGTATAGTGCGATAGTAGCGTGCCCTGCCATCCAGATGGCGAGGTCGCAGATAATGAAGTGCGCGCAGTTTTTTGAAATGAGAGCGATGTGGCTATTGGCGGGCAAGTTCAGAGATCGCAGATAGGCGGCCATCCGGCGTGCCTGATCGAGGGTGTCGGCCCAGGTGTATTGGATGATCTCGCCATTTCCCTTGGGCTGCACCATGTAAACCCGATCAGGGTAATCACGCTCCCATGTGTAAGCCGCATCCAGTACGTTTTCCAGTGGAATTTCGCGCATGTAACAGTGCTCTCCTCGCCCTTCAGGTAGTGGTGACTTTTATTATGTGGGTCAATATAGCAGACGATTCACGCTGGTCATAAGGATGGTAAGATATTTCCCTGTGTTACCGGGTGGAGGAGCCAATATGCATTACGCATTACTTTTTTCGATACTTGCAGTAGTCAGTGCCAACACGTTTTCTCAGGACTCGCCAGCCTCACCCGCAGCGGTGAGCAAAAGCAACCGGGACGCGATAATCCTGAGCGCACTCGCCCGCGACCATGGAGAGATTACGGCCATGGAGGCAGCCCAGCTGGACGGTGGTGGTATATTTATCGGCTATTCATCCGGCGCTGTGGCGCATTGCCGGGACGAAGGCGGTTGCAAAACGTTGGACGGAACTCCCAGCAGTGCCATTGCCGGTGCTGCCCTGAATATAAGCATCTCACGCAGTGACAACGTTGAAGTTGCCTGGGTGGCCTACCCCCACGGAGTGCTCTATCGCTGTGCCGGAGACTTATGCAGTGAGTTCGATCATGACTGAGCAATTTAAGGAGCAGGGTGGGGCAGCGACCATGGATCCCAGCCCCTGGCGGCGCTGGCTCACATCGCGAATCATTACCGCACTGGTGAAACCCCGCCGGATCGAAAAGCTACAGGAAAAGGCGGAACGCGAGCGAATCAGGTCGGGTCAGCCGCATACCCTGGAATATTTTCATCAGGTAGATGACCCCTACAGTTCCCTTGCGGCGCAGGCACTGCGCCCGCTACTGGCACGCTACGGCGTGCAACTTGTTCCGCACCTGGTATCGGGCCCGGCTGGAGCCAACCTCCCGGAACCGGATTTACTGCCCGCGCTGGCTCGTTATGATGCCGGCCTGGTCGCCCCCCATTACGGCCTGGAGTACCCGGCCAGGGCACCGGCTCCTGCCCCGGAGCTGTGTGTGCAGGCCAATAGCATCCTCACATCGGTAGTGGCAGCAGATTTCCCGGATGCCGCCGTCGCCGTCAGTAAAGCGCTGGTCGGCGGTGACGCAGCAGTGCTTGCGGCATTGGCTCAGCAGTATGGCAGCAGTTCGCCGCAGCAGACCGCACAGGCGCTTGCTGCAGGCACCGCCCGGCGGAAAGAGCTGAAGCACTATTCAGGTGCCATGTTTTATTACGGTCGGCAGTGGTACTGGGGCGTGGACAGGCTCTACCATCTCGAGCGTCGCTGGCGCGAACTCGGCCTTGGCGAGAGCGATCAACTCCTGTTCCCGCGGCCGGAGATTGACGTCGGTAGCTACCAGGCCAATGGCAGCCTGACGCTGGAGATCTATGCGTCCTTGCGCAGCCCTTATACGGCTGTGATTTTTGACAAGGCGGTAGAGCTGGCGGAGCGCAGCGGAGTCAGGTTGGAAATGCGGCCTGTTTTGCCCATGGTTATGCGTGGTGTCCCGGCCACCCGGGAGAAAGGACTGTATATTTTTGCGGATGCCGCCAGAGAAGCACAGGCGTTGGGGCTGGATTTTGGTAATATATATGACCCCATAGGCGAGCCGGTACGGCGTTGCTATTCATTGTACAACTGGGCTGAAAGCCAGGGGCGGAATGTTGCCTTGATCAGTGAGTTTTTGCGGGCGGCGTTTTATCGCGGTGTAAATACCAGCAGGGATGCGGGCTTGCAGCAGGTCGTGGAAGCCGCCGGCCTGTCCTGGCGGGATGCCCAGGCGGTGATCGATAATCCCGACTGGCAGCCGCGCATGGAGGAGAATCGGCAGGTCATGTATGCCTTTGGCTCCTGGGGTGTGCCGACTTTCCATCTGCTGGATGCCCGGGGGAACACCGTTGTGTGGGCCTGGGGTCAGGACCGCTTGTGGCTGATCGCGCACGAGATCCAGCGCGTCCTCGTGGAGGCCTAGAGCGCGCGGTCAGTTTTTCAGTGGGTGGAGTACGACCGGTAGTGCGGTGTAGCCATGCACAAAGGTCGAGATTGATCTCTCGACCTCGCCAACGACTTCGATTCGCTCGAAGCGCTTGAGGATCTCTTCCCACAATACGCGCAATTGCAGCTCTGCCAGACGATTGCCCATGCAGCGGTGGATACCAAAACCGAAAGCCAGGTGTTTGCGCACATTCGGCCGGTCGATGATGAAGTCATCCGGGCGCTCAAATACCCGCTCGTCGCGATTGCCGGATACGTACCACATAACCACCTTGTCCCCGGCCTTGATCTGCTTGCCGCCCAGCACAGTATCGACCTTTGCCGTACGGCGCATGTGTGCCAGGGGTGTTTGCCAACGCACGGTCTCGGCGACCATGCTCGGTATCAATTCCGGGTTGGCTACCAGCTGCCGGAACTGGTCGGGATTTTTCGAGAGGTTGAGTATGCTGGCGCTCATGGTGTTGCGGGTAGTGTCATTGCCGCCGACAATCAACAGGATCAGGTTGCCCAGATATTCAACGGGGCTCATGTTTTTTGTGGCCTCGCCGTGTGCCAGCATGGAGACGAGATCGCCTTTGGGCGGTTGATTGACACGCTCATTCCACAAGCCGGTAAAGTATTCCAGACACTCCAGCAGAATGGCCTTGCGCTCATCATCGGAATCTATCAACCCCATGCCCGGCACGGCGGTGGTAATGTCGGACCAGTAGGTTAACTTCGCTCTCTCCTCAAAGGGGAAGTCAAACAGCGTAGCCAGCATGCGGGTGGTGAGTTCTATGGATACTTTTTCCACCCAGTTGAACGATTCACCCAATGGCAGTTTATCCAGCACATCAATTGTACGTTCGCGGATGATAGGCTCGAAATTTTTCAGATTCTGTGGGCCGGTAACCGGTGCGACCACTTTGCGCTGCTCGTCATGTTTCGGCCTGTCCATGGCTATGAACATGGGCAGGGGGAAATCCTCCAGCGGATCACTGATAATAATGTTGGGCTCAGAGGAAAACACGTCGTGGGACGTATCCACGGTCATTATTTCGTCATACCCGCTAATCGACCAGTAGGGGCCGAAAAAGCTCTCGGCACAGTAGTGTACCGGCGCTTCGTCGCGCAGGCGCTTGAACCAGGGCCAGTGCGCATCGTGAGCAAACAGGAAAGGGTTTGCGACGTTCAATTCAGCCAGTGGAATGTTGTAAGGGTCAAGCTTCACCTGGTCTTCGGTATACATGGGTCGTGCGTCGGACATACGGTATGCTCTCCTTTAAGCTGACGGCCAGTTTAGGCCAAGCTGACGACTTTGGCCATGTGCTATGTCATAACACTTGCAGCAGGCAATTGACGCACTAAAATGCTAAGGTTTGTCCGGGCCACAAACACTGATTTGTGCCGAGAATATATTGGGGAGTGCGAAAATGAACGCAGGTAAAAAGCGTTTTCTGGCGGGTTTACTCGCAATGATAATGCCTTCGGCCGTTGCCTGGGCCGAAGAGCCGGGAAAGGCTGTCACCAACGCCTATTTTGGTGCTGTTCACGTGCATACCAGCTACTCCTTTGATGCTTACACTAACGGCACTCTGACATCCCCGGCCCAGGCCTACCAGTGGGCCCAGGGCAAGGCTATCCCCGGTGGCGGCGGCGGGCCGGACCTGCAACTCAAGCAAGCGCTGGATTTTTACGCCGTATCGGATCACGCGGAGTGGCTGGGTGTGTTCAAACTGATGGAAGATCCGGGTAATCCATTGAGTAAACTCCCCATGGCGGCGGATATAACAGCCAAAGACCAGAACACCCGAATGCAGGCATTTGCCAAGGTCCTGCGTGATTTCAGCTCCGGTAAGGCCAATCCGGCACTCAATAATCCCCAGGTGAACAAAACTGTCTGGAAGGACATTGTCACGACCGCAGACGAGTACTATCGCCCCGGGGAGTTCACGACCTTTCCTGCTTTCGAATGGTCTTCCAATCCGGATATGCGCAATCTGCATCGCGTGGTGCTGTTCCAGAATTCAGAAAACCTGCCTGGGCGGGTACTATCCTCTACGGACTCTACAGATCCCGAGCACCTTTGGGCCTGGATGGGGGAACTGCGTACAAAAGGCGCTACTCTGCTGGCGATACCTCACAACGGCAATGCCAGCGATGGCGAGATGTTTTCCTTGCAAACCCGAGATGGCGAGCCCCTGAGCGAGGCGTATATACGCACCCGTGCCGAGAACGAACCGTTATACGAAATCACCCAGATCAAGGGCACGTCCGAGACCAACCCCGCTCTTTCCCCTAATGACGAGTTCGCGGGTTTCGAACAATGGGATTACACGCTCTCTGCGGATAGCCTCAGGCCCACACACCGCAAGGGCAGTTTTGCACGTCAGGCGCTGCTGGACGGGCTTTCCTTTCAGGTGAAGGGCATGGGAAACCCCTTCCACTATGGGTTCATCGGGGATACCGATACCCACAACGCTGCCGCCTCCAACGAGGAGTACAATTACACCGGGAAATTTGCCTTTGAGAACAATCCGGCGCATCGCCTGGAGGGCCTGTCGGGTCAGCCATCGGCACAGGTGCAGCAGGTGAGGGAGTTCAGTTCCGGTGGTCTGGCCGGCGTATGGGCGGTGGAAAATACCCGGGAAGCGATTTATGACGCCATGTTGCGGCGGGAGACGTTCGGCACTACCGGGCCGCAAATCAAGGTGCGTTTCTTCGGTGGCTGGAAATACGGCGCCAACGATGTCGCGGGTGCAGATTTTGTTAGCCGGGGCTATGCCAAAGGTGTACCCATGGGGGGCACACTCAATGGGCCCAGCGATAAGGCCCCGTCATTTGTCGTGTGGGCAAACAAGGCGCCAGACAGTGGCAATCTCGACAGGATTCAAATCATTAAAGGCTGGGTAGACAGCGAGGGTGTTCAACAGGAAAAAATATACAATGTGGCCTGGAGTGGCAGGCGCAGTAAAAATGCCGCGGGTGAGTTGCCCGCGGTTGGCAATACGGTCGACGTCAAAAAAGCCACATACAGCAACAGCATCGGTGCCGCCGAGTTGGCGACGCTGTGGGAAGACCCGGACTTTGATGCCAGCCAGTATGCTTTTTACTACGTGCGGGTGCTGGAGATTCCAACGACTCGCTGGAGCACATACGATGCCGCGAACCTGGGAGTGGACGTTCCGGGCGGACTGGCTATCAGTATTCAGGAACGAGCGTATACTTCACCCATCTGGTATCAGCCGGCGGGTATCGCCGCAAAGGGGAAATAATTGTTATGGGAAAAACTAGTGAAAACCGCGCAGACACAGCAGCGCAAGCCACGACGGACTCGCCCTATGTAGTGAGTGAACTTAAAGGGCCGGTATTGTGGCTGACCCTGAACCGCCCGGCTCAGCGCAACCCGCTGTCGAGCCAGATGATTGCTGCCCTGAGTGCCGCCCTGGGTTCGGCGGCGGAAGATCCCGCTGTGCGGGTGGTAGTGATTGCCAGTACCGGCCCCGTATTTTCAGCCGGGCATGATCTGCGGGAAATGGGGCGGCGAGAGGGCGAGTCCAGGGATGAAAGAATGCTGCGCATACGCGGCATTCTCGAAGATTGCGCACGGATGATGCTGGCCATCGTGCACTCGCCCAAGGCGGTGATCGCCTCTGTCCAGGGCACGGCCACGGCGGCGGGCTGCCAGCTCGTGTCGTCCTGTGATCTTGCGGTAGCCAGCGCGGACGCAAGGTTTTGCACACCTGGGGTCAATATCGGCACATTCTGCACCACGCCTCTGGTGGGGATTGGCCGCAATATACACCGCAAACACGCCATGGAAATGGCCTTGACCGGCGATTTGCTGCCCGCCGAGGATGCGTTGCGCTTTGGTCTGGTAAATAAAGTGGTGCAAGCTGATCAGGTGTTGCCGGAGGTTGAGGCGTTGGCGGCGAAAATTGCGGCCAAATCGGCCAAGGCGATTCGCTACGGCAAGGAGACTTTCTACCGCCAGGTAGACATGCCGCTGGAAGAGGCTTTCGGTTACGCTACCGATGCCATGCTGCGGGGCCTGGTCTCACCCGAGTCAACGGAGGGAAGTCTGGCGTTTTTACAGAAACGCAGCCCTGACTGGGGAGATGCAGGCAGCTGATGCCGGTCTCCACCGGAGCCTCGGCCGCTGAACGGGCGCGCTCGCGCCGTGGAATGATCTATGCTTGTAAGCAAGGGGCTCTTCCCCCAACAAACCAAACAGTACTTTACGTGAGGACCTGCAAATGACCGCGATAGAAGAAAGCCCCCTGAACAATACCGCAGCCGAACTTACCGCACATTTCAAGCAACAGCGGGCTCTCTACCTGGCCGCACCGAACCCGGACCTCAATCAGCGCAAACAGGATTTGGAAAACCTGAAACGGATGATTAACGAGAACCGTGAGGAGATCATCACCGCGATCAGCCAGGACTACAGTAATCGCTCCCGCCACGAGACGCAGTTTGCTGAAATTATCTCAGTGACCGACGGTATTAATGATTGCATTAAAAATTTGAAGAAATGGACCCGTGTACAAAAACGGCATGTGGACATGAGTATGTTTTTTGGCGCGAAAAATCGCGTAATCCCACAGCCCCTGGGGGTGATAGGGATTATTGTCCCGTGGAATTTCCCGATAAATCTCAGTTTTATGCCTCTGGCTGCCGCTTTCGCCGCGGGCAACCGGGCGATGGTGAAGATGTCGGAAAACTCCATCAACCTGACGCGACTGCTGATGCGAATTTCGCCCAATTACCTCCCTGAGGACAAACTGAAGTTTTATGAGGAAGTTGGCGGCGTAGGCATCGAGTTTTCGAAGATTCCGTTCGATCTGCTGGTATTTACCGGCTCCGGTCAGACCGGGCGTTCGGTCATGGCTGCCGCTGCTCAGAACCTGACCCCGGTAGTGCTGGAATTAGGCGGCAAGGCGCCGGCGGTTATCGACCCCGAATACGACATGGAAAAAGCGGTGGGCCGCATCATGTTCGTCAAGCAGTTCAACGCGGGACAGATATGCACCAATGTGGACTATGTTTTCGTGCATGAGTCCCAGCGCGATGATTTTGTAAGCAAGGCAAAGGCCTATGTGGCCAAACACTGCCCGGATATTAACCATACAGATTACACCGCCATTATCGACGACAGATCGATCAAGCGCCTGCAGGACACGGTTGCTGACGCCCGCACCAAGGGCGCCACTGTTATCAACCTGAATGGGGAGCAGGAGGCGAATGTTGAAAAACGTAAATTCCCGCTGCACCTAATAATGGATACCACTGCGGATATGACCATACGAAACAGGGAGACTTTCGGGCCGCTGTTGATGGTGCTCACCTACACTGACCCGGCGGAAGTGGTGGAGTATGTCAATGCCCACGATCGCCCCTTGGCCCTGTACCCGTTCACCAATAATGCCAAACTGGCGGACATGTATATCGAGCGCATCATGTCCGGCGGGGTGAGTGTGAACGATGCGTTGATGCATGTCGCCCAGCACGATATTCCTTTTGGAGGCGTAGGTCCCAGTGGTATGGGGCATTACCACGGTTACGAGGGCTTTGTTACTTTCTCCAAGCTGCGTCCGGTTTTTTATCAGGCGGGTTTCTCCTCGCTGCAGCTCCTGCGCCCACCTTACAAGGGCTTCGCAACCAAAGTGTTCAATTTCATGATGAAGCTCAAGAGCTGAGCCCCGCTCGTTCGCCTGTGGTTGGGGGTCACTACTGTGTTCCCCGAGCAACACTCCGCGATAAACTAATTTTTATTTCTCCAGGGAGTCCCTAGATGATTGACAGTGAGCTGTGGCAACGCGCTGCGGATGACATCCATTGGTACCAGGCACCGACCCGTTTGCTGGACGATAGTAACCCGCCTTTCTACCGCTGGTACCCCGATGGTGTGACCAACGCCTGTTATAACGCCGTGGATATCCACGTGGATGAGGGCAGGGGAGAGCAACTGGCTGTTATTTACGATAGCCCTGTGAGCGACAGCAAGCGCAGCTACACCTTCGCACAGTTACAGTCCGAAGTGTCGCGTTTTGCGGGTCTTCTGCGAGCGCAGGGAGTGGCACAGGGTGACCGGGTGATTATCTATATGCCGATGGTCCCGGAAGCACTGATTGCCATGCTCGCCTGTGCCCGCATTGGCGCTGTTCACTCCGTCGTTTTTGGCGGGTTTGCCAGCAATGAACTGGCGGTGCGAATAGACGATGCCAGGCCTACTGTGATTGTGTCCGCATCCTGCGGAGTCGAACCCAATCGAATTGTCGAGTACAAGCCCCTGCTGGACGGCGCTATCGAGTTGGCAGAGCACAAGCCTGTAAGCTGCATCATTTTGCAGCGACCCATGCAGCAAGCTTCACTGCTGGAGGGCCGTGACCTGGATTGGGGGCAGGCGATGGCCACGGCGGAGCCCGCTGATTGTGTGCCGGTGAATGCCAATGACCCACTTTATGTACTCTATACCTCCGGCACTACGGGCCTGCCTAAAGGCGTTGTACGCGATACCGGCGGCAGCATTGTCAGTCTCAAGTGGAGCATGAAAAATATCTACAATGTGCATCAGGGGGAGGTGTACTGGGCCGCATCAGATGTGGGTTGGGTTGTGGGCCATTCCTATATTGTTTACGGCCCCCTCTTTAATGGTAATACCACCCTCATTTACGAGGGCAAACCGGTAGGTACGCCAGACCCGGGAGCGTTCTGGCGGGTGATTGAAGAACACAATGTGAAAGTGCTGTTCACTGCCCCAACGGCGTTCCGGGCAATCAAGAAAGAAGACCCGGAGGGCACATTCCTTGCAAAGTACGATCTTTCCGGGCTGCGGGCCCTGTTCCTCGCCGGGGAGCGTTGCGATCCAAATACCCTGGAATGGGCCCGTTCGAAGCTACAGGTGCCAGTCATCGACCACTGGTGGCAAACCGAGACGGGCTGGTCCATTTGCGCTAACTGCCTGGGCATAGAGCAGTTGCCCATTGTACCCGGGTCTCCCGCCCGTGCCGTGCCGGGCTACGATGTGCGTGTGCTGGATGCCAGTGGGGAGCCAGTGCCCGCCGGTGAGATCGGTGCGCTGGTGATTAAGTCGCCGCTACCGCCCGGTACTTTCACTAATTTGTGGAATGCCGAGGACCGTTTTGTTCAGGCCTACTTCAGCAATTTTCCGGGTTACTACGAAACCGGTGATGCTGGCTATATTGACGAGAACGGCTATGTCTTCGTTATGGCGCGTACCGACGATGTCATCAATGTGGCGGGTCACCGGCTCTCAACCGGTGGTATGGAGGAAGTGCTGGCAGATCATCCCGATGTAGCGGAGTGCGCTGTGATTGGCATTGCCGATGCCATGAAAGGTCAGCTGCCACTCGGCCTGCTGGTGCTGAACGCGGGAGTGACCCGCGACGTCGCCGAGATAACGGCCGAGGCGATTCAGCAAGTGCGTGATCGGATTGGGCCAGTGGCTGCGTTCAAACTGTGTGTTGTAGTGGATCGCCTGCCAAAAACCCGCTCCGGTAAGATACTGCGAGGTACCATGCGCAGTATAGCCGACGGTGAAAGCTGGAAAATGCCTGCGACAATTGATGACCCGGCGATTATCGAGGAGATCACCTTGGCGCTGAAAAAGTTGGGCCTGCCGGCAAGCTGAAGCAGTGGTACCCTGTTATTATTATCTGGCCCATGCAAATGCAGGGTGCCGGTTTTAAACAGCGTTTTTGTCACAAACAGGATGATTGGTCAGCGATGAAAAAAAATGTGGTGATGGTCGTAGCCAGCCTGCTACTGGCTATCGGGGTACTCCTTTCAGGAGGCTGTAGTTGTGGCTTCGATTGCAACAACGATCGCAACAAGGGAACCACAATATTAACGCTGGGCTTCTCCGATGCGTTACCCGAGGATCTCAAGCAGGTAGTGATTGACGTCGACAGCCTTACCTTTCGCCGCAGTGGTAGTGACGATGTGGTTGTCGATGAGTTCACCATTCCCCAGCTTGGCCTGGTGTCAGTGGATACCTTTCAGGTAGACCTGCTGCAGTACCGGGGGCGCAACCAGCTCATTGTCATCGATGGTCTGGAATTGGCGTCTGGCACCTACAGCCAGCTTGAAATAGCGGTTGTGGTGGGTGATGTAAATAACTCCTATATTCAGCAATCGGACGACACCCTCAGGGAGCTGACGGTATCAGGCGGTACTCTCACCCTGCCGGGAACGACTTTTGCCAAATCGAATCAGGCGTATACGGTGGAGTTCAGCCTCGCCCAGTCACTTCGGGCCGAGGCGTCGGGCACACGTTTCGTTATGAGGACCACCGGCATACGGCTGGAAAATAATGCCACTGCGGCCAGCCTATCCGGGCGTGTGGACAGTAGCCTGTTTGACTCGGTAGCGCCCTGTAGTGAGAAAACCGATCCTACTGCGGGCAACAGAATCTATCTTTATGAGGGCACGCCACAGTCCAGTGAACGCCTGGGGGATGTCTACACCAGTAACAGTAGCACTGCGGTTCCCGATAATGTGATACCACCGGTCGCAGTGGCGTCTTTGGTAATCAACCAACAGACGACTAATTGGGAGTACTTGTTCGGATTTCTTCCAGCAGGCGATTACACCATGGCATTTGCCTGCAATACGGATGCTGACGACTCGGTTAATTACGATGACCTGGTCGTACCACAGCCCGATAACCAGGTCTATTCAGTGACTCTGTCTGAAAATACCGCCTCCGTGTGTGATATCACGGACTCAGGCAGCTGCTGATCCGCTTGCGCGCATTCGCGTGATGTTCAGCGCGAGAGACTGAGGACAATCAAAAATCCAGCGGCAGCCCGATATACTCACGGTAGATATAATCCCTGTGCTCAAACAACCGCTCATCAGCGGAGTAGCCCGCTTTAGCCATTTCGTCCACAGCGGAACCCCAGGTTACGCGCAGTGATTGCGGCATCGGATTGACCTCCTCGGGCAGTGGAGCCAGGGTCTGGGAAAAGCATGCCCAATAGAGGTCCAGAACCGACAGGCGGTCTGCGATGAGATAGCGGCTGCTCGCGTCGCTCTGACGTTGCAGTTGCAGTTCAAAGCGTCGCAATATTGTTACAGCTTTTTCGCATGCTGACGCGGCCGCTTCGGCGCTGTACCGGTAGTTGCGAAACATCGGGGTATTGACAACGGCTTCCTCACCCATGGCATTGACCATAGTTTGAAACATCAATTGCCGGCTACTCCAGAGCATGCCACCTTCACCTGCCAGTTCGTTCATCAGCCCGGTCATCAATATGCGATCTTCGATATCTTCCGGTACCAGCGAGGGTTCCGGCTGCAGGCGTTCTGCCAGGTTCAGGATGTCCAGCCAGGTCACACCGGGCGGCTCGTTCTGGTACATGGCGGTTGGCGCATTTCGGTGTCCAGTCCACGCCACCAACTCATTGTTGGCCGCCGCGGCCTTCTGCAGCACGGGAACATAGGGAATATTTTTTACTTTGAAAACGGCTTTGGCTGATTCGCTCCATGGTGCTGGCACACCAGCAGTCAGTACCAGGCGCAGCCCACGCATGTCTCTGGCATCCGCGACGGTTTGGTATTCCATATAGTAATCTTCCGGGGGTCGTTCACGAGGAAAACAATCTAACAGAAATTGAGCGCCGTGGGTGACTGATTGCTCGATACCTTGGGCGTGCGCGGCCCTCCCGGTGCTGCGCTATCGGATTCTTGAAAATTGATGCCACCAGGCGCTTTCTTTGCGCTATTCTGATATTTTGACCCGATAATTCTACTAAAGCAGGAATCGAGAATATGACAATAAATACGCTACCCGAACTGGTTGCCGCCAGGGCTGCCGAAACCCCGGACAAAATCTGGCTGAGAGACCTGGGGGAGGATGGCTCGGAGGATTACAGCTGGGGCGAGGCCCAGGGGCAAGTTTCCGCCGTTGCCACTATGCTGGAGCAACGCTTCGGGCAGGGCGAGAAGATGGTGCTGCTGTCGCGCAACTGCGCGCACTGGGTGATGGCCGACCTGGCCATTATCGCCTCGGGGAATGTGACCGTGAGCATGTTCACGACCTTGCCCGGTGCCACGGCAGAGTACATTTTCGAGCTTACCCAGGCCAAAGTTGTTTTCGTGGGGGAAACCAGTAACTGGGACCAGATTGTCGCGGTGTTGCCCAGGGACGTGCTGCTGGTGACTCTCCCCGGGGTAGAGGTGGAGCAGCCCCACGAAAAGTGGGAGGATTTACTCGCCCAGTACGCTGGTCAGGCGCCGACTTACCAGTGTCAGCCCGATGACATGATCTCGCTGGTATTCACCTCCGGCACAACCGGCATGCCCAAGGGGGTAATCCAGACGCATAGCAGTAACCTCATACCGATCAGGCGCTTTACCAACATGTTTGGTCTGGCTGAAAGCCCACGTTATTTCTCGTATTTGCCCCTGTCCCATATCGCAGAGCGGCAGATCGTGGAATTCTCATCGATTGTACTTGGCGGTGAAATCTTCTTTAACGAGTCGCTGGACAAGATTGCGCGTGACCTGCCGCGGGCCAGACCCCATGTTTTCTTCGGCCCTCCGCGTATCTGGGAGCAGTTTCAACAGGCCGTTATCGGCAAATTTGGCGGCAAAGATGCACTGGAGGCCGCGCTTTCGCAGGACAAGGCCGGAATAGGCTCACTGTTACTGGAAGGCCTGGGGTTGAACGAGGTGCAATATTGCCTCACAGCAGCGGCGCCGACACCCCCGGCATTGATTCACTGGTGGGGTGATCTGGGTCTGACTTTGATGGAGGGGTTTGGGCAGACGGAAGCTATGGGTGTGATTCTCTCCAGTCATGAGCATCGTCGTGTGGGTTCCATTGGCAAGCCCATCGGTGAGGTGCAGTGCAAAATTACTGCAGAGGGAGAACTGGCCATTAAAGCCGATGGTTGCACCCCCGGCTATTATCTTCAGGACGACAAGACCGCTGAACTGATCCGTGACGGATGGCTGCATACCGGCGACAAAGTCCGGATGGATGACGATGGCTTTATCTTTATCACCGGCAGGGTCAAGGACTACTTCAAGACAATCCAGGGCAAGTTTGTCGCACCGCCGCCCATCGAGGGCCTGTTTGCCAAAAACCCCCATGCGGAACAGCAGTGCCTGCTGGGGCGTGGTTTTTCCAAGACAGTGATGGTGGCGGTACTGACGGAAGAAGCACAGAAAGTACCAGAGCAGGAAGTGGCGGACTCTATTCTGGCGACTATTCGAGAGATTAATGACGAGATTGAGAGTCATGCCCGCATAGGTGCCGTTATTGTCTCGCGGGAACCCTGGAGCATTGAAAACGGGGTGATGACACCCACCTTGAAGATACGGCGCGATCAGATAGAAGAGCGTTTTGCTGAACTGGCAGAACAACTGGCGCGCAGTTCAGCGGAGCAGCGCGAACTTTTGTTGCATTGGCATTGATGCCGGGAGAATGACCAGAAGGAGCTGCTTCTTGCGACTGAGTATATCGGGTCACACGACTGGCACAAGGGTGCCAAACCCGGACCTTGGTCATTTAGTTGTTTGTAGGTATTGTGCAGCATATTTATTAACAGCAAATGCAGCAGCTACGGTCGCCGCAAACGCCGCGATTTCCGCAATACAAAAAAGTCCAAGCGATGCCAACACAACAGGTATAGGCAGCAGAGCGGTCAACGGCTTCCAACTTTTTGGCCGCAGTATCCAGACTGGTAAAAGCCAGGGAATCCATGTGTATATCCACGCGTGAGATTTGTATGATTGATGTCGTTTAAGAAAAGTATCGTTCTCTGCTCGATAAGCTTTCTTGTACTCTTCCATTCGGCGACTGTGCTCTCGGAGTGCACTTTTCCTCGCTACTGGATCATCAATCACCCTGACCGGGCCGGAGCCAACATCGATCTCTACGCCTCGGATTGCAATGATTTCGACAATCATTACGCTCAAAACCGAGCATATCGATGCAACTAGAAAATATTTGATTAGAATTTTTACTGCTGATACCTCTAATCGAGAACGCTGAGGATCGCCTGCGGTGAGTCGTGAAGCGCCAGTTTAGCATCGGTTTTGGGAGGTAGCCATCCGGCACAAAGGTGCCAGTAAGAGACGTTTACCGAGTAGTCCGGACCCATAGGGGTGAGCAAACTGATATACCCCTATTGAACTAAAAATATCTAACGCAATCTCACTGAGATACCCAACCGCTCGAGAGCACGAGAATGACATTCGCATTTAGGCACTATTTGCTAGCGCTGCTGATAGTTTCTAGTCCAGCCCTGAGCGACCAGGAATCAACGAAAGAGGTCATCCGTTGGCTGAATTGGCCGGTAACGGCTTACCCATTCAAGAGCATTGACTCGGGTGCACTTGTACCTTCTCAACACAAACGGTTCTTAGTCGAAGCAGAGAGAGATGTCCGGATAGGTCTGCGATCCGACGGCATCGTCGTGTGGAAATATGTCGATTCGGAAGCTCAGTCTTTGGATAATCGAGACAAAGATCCAAAGCTGTGGGAGGCACACTAGAAGCGAAATGTTATAACTAAATCCTCTGAAAATGGCGTCCACGTTTGTTGAGACATTTTCACGGCGTCAGTAGAAGTGGTTTTCGTCACAGCATATCGCAGCGCGTTAAGGGCACAAAGGTGCCAAAAGAGGCCTCTCAGCATTGCGAATCGACCCTGTAAATAATTCTGTGTATCTGCCAGGGTTAAATGTAGTC
>TARA_R110001599_G_scaffold161642_5_pt1 | contig 70607 bp, 67 predicted proteins | sample TARA_R110001599 | Tara Oceans TARA_R110001599 (sample SAMEA4398360) | marine metagenome | biome: Polar Biome; feature: [MES] marine water layer (ENVO:01000295) within the mesopelagic zone...; material: water (ENVO:00002006), including particulate matter (ENVO:01000060) such... | reverse complement strand
AAAATCAAATCTAATTATGGCGAAAAACTTCGGGTTCGGGTTTGCGGCATCTGCATTACCGAAGAAGGCCTGCTGATGGTTCACCATGCTGCATTAGGAAAAACAGGCTCTTTATGGGCTCCTCCAGGCGGAGGTATGGAGTATGGAGAAAATGCCCATGAAGCGCTGAAGCGGGAGTTTATAGAAGAAACCCATTTAGACATTGAAGTAGTGAAATTTATTTTTGTTCATGAATTCCTCGACCCACCACTCCATGGCATTGAATTATTTTTTGAAGTAAAAATAACGGGCGGAAAGCTCAAAAAAGGCGTTGACCCTGAAATGGAGGCTGATGCACAAATCATCACAAAAGTAGAGTTCAAATCCTTTGAAGAAATACAACAACTCCCAAAAGCACATTTGCATTATGTGATTCAAAACATAAGCAGTTTCGATAGTCTATTAAGCAGGACTGGCTATTCGAAAAACAAATAACTAATTAATTAGTTTATAAATGTGATATTTCTATATATTTATAGAACAAACCACATGCTATGAATAAGCACCTCATTTATTTGATCTTAATCTCGACTTTAGGCTGTAGTGATTACAAAGACAAGCCAGTAGACCAGCCTCAATTGCCCGATCAGGTCGTTCTAATCTTTAACAACCCTCAATCGCATGCTAGATACACTTTCCCTACTTTTCATGATCAGCCTGTTGGGGATATTGCCTCGGGAAATGGGTATCAGATTCAAACTGTCAATGATGCTTTAATACCAACCCGTTATCGCTTTGAAGCTAATGCACCATCAGATACCGTAATTATAAGTACCAAGCGTGATTTGCTTGAAGTTAAACTCACCTACAAAGCCATAGATGAACTCTCCTATTATTTTAGCAAAGGAGATACCGTTGTTTTCAATTATGAGGGCAAAAAACCAATCGCGGAAATCATTAACCGAAATGAAAATAAGGAGGTCACAAACTTCAGTCTACATCAACGAGACTCCGTGTACCAAGACGACATACCCGCAATGATTATCTTTAATCACTCTGTACTGGGTTTTAGACTATATTCCAGAGGTGAAGACAAGACCATTAGCTCTCAAGAATTTGTGAAAAACTACAGAATCAAGATGGGGGAAGTATTGAATCAAGAGTTAACGGAAGACATTAAACGAATCAATTCCTTCAAAGAACAGGGTTTAATCACTGATCAGCATCATAATGCCATGCTAAGTGACTTGTATTGGAAGCTAACCAATAAAGTGACCGAATTAAGGTATGTTCCGGAAGAAGAGAACTTCGAGTATTTGCGTCAAATTTTAAAAGACTTAGAAAGAGATCACCCAGTGCTTGCGATTAGAAATGACTCACTTCTCGTTTCAGGAGTTTACCAAAATTTCATAGAAACTAAAGCCAAGCGACTCTACCCTCTTCCGAAGCTTGAAATGAGAGGCAGAGGTAGTGCAAGCAGTATAAGAGACTACGCTACCTCATACGACTCAATACAAGGGTCTAGAGCGTTCAGTCCAACCGAGCAAAAACTTCTTCAGTACAAAAATTTGGATAAAATACTCTCTGAGACTGGAGATTTCAATATTGAAACGAGACTTAAGTACCTCACCAAATTCAAAAATGACTATCAAGACACTGTGTTGTTTAATGACTTTGTGAAAAAGTATAATGTCAAATTTGAAATAGATGATGATGTTCAGTTAGTAGACAATAGCGGAAAGACTGGAACGCTGAATGAATTTATTTCAGCCAACAAAGGGAAAGTCATTTATGTAGATTATTGGGCCAGCTGGTGCGCCCCGTGTATTGCTGAAATGCCAAGTTCTAAGAAATTCCAGAATGAATTAAATAATGAGAATATCGTCTACCTCTACCTTTCCACTGACCGAACAGAGGAACCGTGGCAAAAGGCTCTAAAAAAGTTAGCATTAGAGGATGGCACCAATTACCGAATCATGAATGCGGATAATTCATTGCAAATGGACGATTTAGAAATTCAATTTATTCCACGCTACATGATTTACGATACCAATGGACGGTTGGTGAACAAAGACGCGCCAAGGCCAAGCGAATCGGAACTTCTGAAATCACAGTTGATGAAGGCCCTAAACGTTTCTAATAATTAGTACTTTGAAGTGTTGGCCCTCTGGTTTATGATCATTGGAATCGAAAAATCTCATTCGCGCATATGAGTGTCTCAATCCACTGTTAAATTGTAAAAAAATATTCTTGAGTACTAAACAATCAGAAAAAGCCAAAAAAGGCGCTTAAGTTGATATAGAAGCTGATTCTCAAAACATCACTCAAACCGATTTTAAACCCTTTGAAGAAATAAAACGAATCACTAACCATCGATTGCATCATGTTATTCAAAATATTACTAGTTTCGAAAGCCTTTTTAAATCAGACAGGCTATTTCAAAATTCATTAGAATTGCATAAAATAGCAGTTCGATTTATTTCAGTTACCTAATAAAATAGTTATTTTCGCAAAAAGATCAACCTTAAAAATGAGCCTAACTAAAATCCTTACTGTAGTCATATTCCTTGGAGCCATCACATTTGGCTACTTCCTTTATGACAGTATCAACTCAACTATTGAGAAAGCAAAAGAAATCGAAAGAGTAGAAGCTACGGTAAAAGCCAAGCTTGAGCTCATTCGTGATGCCCAAATTGCATACCGAGTTACCTTTGGTGATTATGCCGATACTTGGGAGAAATTAATATCTTATGTAGACAGTGGTAAAATTTGGTTAATCCAAAGAAATGAAACCATTACTCCTCAGGCTTACGGTGAAGAGATTTCAACTTTTTCTTATGACACCTTAGGTTTTAGAACAGTGAGAGATTCATTGTTTAAAATACCGAATTTCAACCCAATGAACTTACCAAAACTACCGCACGCTCCAAACAAATACTTTTCGCTTTATGCAAAAGACTCTGTTCGTTCAGGGGTTACTGTAGACTATGTTGAGGTAGTTGATACTTTTCCTTTCGACAGATCAAGAACAGAGGATAACGAAATTAAGAATAGAAGACCTTTACGTTTCGGTTCTAGAACTGAGATTACCACTTCAGGTAACTGGTAGTAAATCATTATAGTGAGTACTGTTACAAACCAACAACTCATAAAAATCAAAGACGAAAGAATGAACATTGATCATATTGATCAATGTCGTCTTTCGTTTTTTATTGGCGAGCGTGATTGCCAAATCACAGTATTTGACGAGCAAATGCAAAAACTTCTTTTGTTCGAGAATTACCTGATTGAATCCTCCCCTATTGATTTCCTGAACAAAATTCATGATCAGCATGAGTTGGTTCCAGCTGGGTTTTGGCCAACTATACATATCCATATTAGAAATAATCAATTCTGCTTGGTACCTAGTTTCTTGTTTGACGAAGATTCGGCTTACAATTACATAAGGCTCAACACAGATAGTAATCCTGATTTAGATAACTACGCAATACAGCAACACAAATCGCTAGCGGCCACTTATGTTTTTGGCTACCCAGCAGCGATTCAAGATTGGTTTTTCTCAAAGTATAAAAAGGCGAGTATCCATGTTTTCCATGAAGGTTCTGCCTTTTTAAATAGTATTGAGGACAAACTGCTTAAAGTCCCAAAACCAGCCTTATATCTGAATTGTAATTCAGACACTTTAATGCTAGCGGGTTTTAATGGGCAAAAACTGATGATTTACAATCAATTTAAAATTGGCGACATCAAGCAACTGCCTAAGTTGGTTCTAATGTCTATTCAGCAATTCAGTCAAGACGGCCAGGATACTCCAATTGTACTTTGGGGCGTTCAGGACAAAATAAAAAGCTTGGAGCCATTACTGAAAAAGTACTTTAAAAACCTTAGCTTGGGTAAAAGGTCTACCCAACTTAAAATGAGTCATCAGTTTGATGAAATAGAGCTTTACGAACATGTAGAAATATTTGGGAGCTTCTCTACCATCAATTCATAACAAATACCCTATTGCTATGAAGCGCATTGCTATTTTCCCTGGTTCTTTTGATCCTTTTACCAAAGGACATCAAGACATTGTAATGAGGTCTTTAGGCCTTTTTGATGAAGTAGTCATTGCCATTGGTTACAATACCGCCAAGCAAAACAGATACTTCGATATCGATTTCATGGTGAAGAAAATCGAAGAAACTTTCGCTAAAATACCAAGGGTTTCTGTAGTCGTTTACAATGAGCTGACAGCCACTTTGGCCAGTAAAATGAAAGCCAAATACCTGATAAGAGGTTTGCGAAACACAACAGATTTTGAATATGAGAATAGTATATCTCAGGTTAATAGACATCTAAACGATGAGCTCGAAACTGTATTCTTGATTACATCTCCTGAGCTATCATCGGTCAATTCTACTATTATCAGAGAAGTTCATCGCTATGGTGGCGATGTTCAGGAATTTATACCCTACGAGCTTTAAACAGCTTTCTTTCCCCTCTTTTTCTTGTACTTTTTATAAACATGCTTGATGGAACGGTAGGTATTATAAAGTGCTACGTTGACCTCATTAGAGTTCATCCATTTCACTTCATCAATATCCTCGTCCACCTGAGGTTTCATTTTAGAATCATCAAGGCTATCCATCAAAAACCAACTTGTTTTCTTTAGAATATCTTTGCCACCACGCACATAAGTGTGCCAGGTAACACAAATCTCTTCCTTTACATGCACCTTTACGCTGCACTCTTCTTCCACTTCTCTCTTAGCTCCGGCCTCAACGCTTTCTTTTCCTTCAATTTTACCTTTCGGGAAATCCCACATCCCTAACCGGTGGATCATCAACACTTTGTTGTCTTTTTCCACCACTCCACCTGCCGCTTTGATTATCTTAAACTTATCCTTAATCAAACGAATAGTCTCCTCATATTCAGGAGTAATAAGTGTAACCGATTTGAAGCCTTTTAACTTGCTATGATGCAAAATGAAGAGCAATGACTTTATCATTCCTTGCGAAGCATTCGTAATCAACATATTACCTCTGAATGCTTTTTCATTCAGGATAACGTCATCCACGTTTATAACAAGATCGAACTTAGAATGATCCTTAACTTCCTCTGGCCGCTTGATGCGAAGGGGCTTATCTTTGATGTATATCCTCATCTATTGTGAGCACTAATTTTTGCTAATATGAAATATTTTTTAAGAACAATACCTGTGTTGGGTTTATAAATTTCAGAAAAAAATTCCCTTAAATTCGTGCCATGGAAAAAACAGGCACCCCTAAAGATACAGCACTAAGAGTTGCTTCCGATTTATTAGAAATAAAAGCAATTCAACTAAATAAGTCTCAACCGTTTACATGGAGTTCAGGTTGGAAATCACCAATCTATTGCGATAACCGCTTATCGCTTTCATTTCCAGAAACGAGAACCTACATAAAAAAGGCACTTGCCGAGGCCTGCAAAACATTGTTCCCCGAAGCACAATCTATTGCAGGTGTAGCTACAGCGGGCATTCCACAGGGCGCTTTGCTTGCCGATGAATTGGAGCTTCCTTTCATCTATGTCCGCTCTTCGCCAAAAGGGCATGGCATGGAAAACCTGATTGAAGGAAAAGTTGCACCCGGTCAAAAGGTAGTTATTGTAGAAGACCTTGTTTCTACTGGAGGAAGTTCTTTAAAAGCCGCTGAAGCGCTGAAGGCAGCTGGTTATGAAGTGTTGGGAATGGTGGCAATCTTCACTTATGGTTTTCCATTAGCAGACGATAACTTTGAGAAAGCTGGAATCAAACTTCATTGCTTAAGTAACTACTCTGTTATGCTAGAAAAGGCCAAAGAACTTGGTTATGTGAACCAAGACGACTTAGTATCTTTGGAAAAATGGAGACAAGATCCATCTAGCTGGAAAGGTTAATCAACAAAGCACTAATCTAAAACATGCCTAACGACAAGCTGAGGCTTCTTTACATCACCTACCAAGGCGGCTTGGCAGGTTCTACCAACTCTATTGCTTATTTGGCAAAAGGGTTGGCTGAAAAAGGGCATGAGGTCTTTGTTGGTTGCAGGCAAGACATGCTCATTTGGGATTTACTGGACGGCAGCAAAGTGCAGCGAATACCGATGACATTCAAAGGGAAATTCGATACCGAAAACTGGCGACAGATCAGAGATGCAGTTCAAAAACATGGCATTCAATTGATCAACGCTCAATCGAGTTATGATCGGTACACAGCTATTTTCGCAAAACTGAGGTACAATCTCAATGTAGAAATTATTCATACCAGAAGGCAAAACCCTTTAAGTGCTGGCGGCTGGTTACAACAATGGTTTTATGTAAAAAACACTGCTGGAATTGTGGTGATTAGTGAAGGACTAAAAACCATTTTTTCTCAAAAAGGCTACCCAAAAAAACACCTAAAAGTAATTCATAACGGCATTCCTGCAGAGCGCTTAACCCAATGGAATGAAGAAACCGTAGAGAAATTCAGGCAGCAACTGAAAATCAAAGTAGGGGAAAAAGTAATCGGTTGTGTTTCTCGTTTCAAGGAGCAGCCTCAAATTATTGAAGCCGTTGCCCAACTCAATGACCCAAGTATTAAACTCGTTTTTGCAGGAATTGAACAAGGTCAGCTAACCCCTTACATTGAACAGTTCGGTCTCAAAAATGAAGTAATTTGTTTGGGTGATGTTTCCGGAAAAGAAGTGCTCAACCTCTACCGTTTATTCGATATCAATATTCTTGCCTCTACCATGGATGGTTTCGGTTTGGTGTTGATCGAAGCCATGGCAATGAAATGCCCTGTAATTGCCACCAACTTTGGTGGTATAGCCGATGTGGTTCAAAACGACTACAATGGCTTTCTCTTCGAAAACGGTGACATTACCGAACTCTCTTCAAAAATAAAGGAACTTCTCACCCATCAGCCTACCAGAGATAAATTTATTGAAAACGGGTTAACCACGGCCTTCAAGACTTTCAGTATGGAGAATACAATTAACAACTATGAGGAATACTTCTATAGTTTAATAGCCAAAAACTAGAATCAAAGCTTAAATTGCAGGTTGAAAACTGTGCAGAATGGATTACCTCTCTTCCCTTAATGAACCTCAATACGAAGGAGTAGTGAACACCGAAGGCCCCACTATGATTATTGCTGGTGCGGGCTCTGGAAAAACAAGGGTGCTCACCTACCGAATCGCATACCTCATGCAGGAAAAAGGGGTTGATCCGTTCAACATTCTTTCCCTCACCTTTACCAATAAGGCTGCAAAGGAAATGCGTGAAAGGATTGAGAGTGTAGTAGGCTCCAATGCCAGAAACCTCTGGATGGGTACTTTTCACTCCGTTTTTGCCAGAATTCTCAGGGCCGAAGCAGGGAAATTAGGCTACCCAAGCAATTTCACCATTTACGATACAGACGATTCTAAATCACTGATCAGAAGCATTGTAAAAGAAAATGGCTTAGACGATAAGGTTTATAAGCCCAATACCGTACTCAGCAGGATTTCGAGTGCAAAGAACAGGTTAATTTCTTGGCAAGAATACACTACCAACCCTGTTTACAAGGCAGACGATGACACGGCCATGAAGCCAGAAATGGGCATGCTTTATAAGGCCTATAGTTTGCGTTGCAAAAAAGCAGACGCCATGGATTTTGACGATTTGCTGTTCAATACTAACGTGCTTTTCAGAGATCACTTAGATGTATTGAACAAGTATCAACACAGGTTCAGGTACGTGCTGGTGGATGAGTTTCAAGACACAAACGTTTCCCAGTACTTAATCACAAAAAAACTCTCAGCTGTCAACCAAAATATAGCGGTTGTAGGCGATGATGCACAGAGTATTTATGCTTTCCGTGGAGCGGATATTGAAAACATCCTGAATTTTGAAAAGGACTTTCCAGACCTGAAGGTGATCAAACTGGAACAGAACTATCGTTCTACCCAAAACATAGTTAACGCGGCAAATTCTGTAATTGGAAGAAACAAAGGCCAACTAAAAAAGACCGTTTGGACCGCCAATAATGATGGCAACCAAATTGAGTTGATCAAGTCGGTTTCAGACAATGAAGAAGGACGCTTTGTGGCCTCGGAGATTCTTGAGCAAAAGGCCAATCGAAACTTTAAAAACGAAGATTTTGCTATTCTGTACCGAACAAATAGCCAGTCGCGTTCCATTGAAGAAGCGCTAAGAAAATCAGGTATTGCTTACCGTATCTATGGTGGGCTCTCATTCTACCAAAGAAAAGAAATTAAGGACTTGATGGGCTATCTACGATTTGCCATCAACTCTAACGATGAACAATCTTTCCGAAGAATCATCAATTTACCAAAGCGTGGCATCGGCCCTACTTCGGTAGAAAAAATTGTAGTCGCTGCCTTTGAGCATGATATTCCGCTGTGGGAAGTACTCATCAACATCAATTCCTTTTTACCTGGCAGAGCCGCCAACGCCATCAACGATTTTGTTACGTTGATCAAGAGTTTCAAGATTTATGTTGAGACCAAAGATGCATTTGAAACGGCCAGTCATATTGCCAAAAACTCTGGCTTACTAAAAGAGCTGTACGCAGACAAAACCATTGAAGGCCTGAACCGCTATGAAAACGTTCAGGAATTATTGAATGCTATCAAAGAGTTTGTCGACACCCCAGAGGTTGAAGATAAATCAATCAACAACTTTATGCAGGACATTGCCTTGTTGACGGATAATGACAAGGAAAATGAAGAGACCGATGTCGTTACTTTAATGACAATTCACTCGTCCAAAGGGCTTGAATTTAAGAATGTATTCATTGTGGGCATGGAGGAAGATCTTTTCCCCTCACAAATGATGTTGAGCAGCAGGGCCGATTTAGAAGAAGAGAGGCGTCTGTTCTATGTGGCCATCACCAGGGCAAAAGAAAACCTATACTTCTCTTATGCCCTATCCCGCTACCGTTACGGTCGTTTACTCAATTGTGAACCTAGCCGGTTTATTGAAGAAGTAGACCCTAGCTATATTAAGGTAAACACAAAATACGGGAGCCGAGAACAAAAATCATCAAGTCTTAGTCCTAATAGAAATGCGCCAGAGGTGGGTTCAAACTATGCGCGTAACTTAATTGCGAATAGAAATGCTGCGCCTAAAAAGCCGATGTCGTACCATAAGCCTTCGGATAATTTTACCGCGAGTGATATTTCAAACCTTAAAGAAGGAATGAAAGTGGAACACCCTAAATTCGGTTTTGGTAAGGTGCATAAAATGGATGTCGAGGGCTCGAACAAAAAAGCAAAAGTGATATTTGAGAGCTTTGGCGAAAAAACCCTGCTATTAAGCTTCGCAAAGCTGAGGATTGTAGAATAAAAAAGAATTAACTTACTGCCATAACAACCCTACGCCTTAAGCGTTAAGTTTATATTAAGTCCGAAAGAAGGATCAATTTTATAAAACGGTGCTCAAACCGATGAATATCTACGATCAAATAGACCTTCTTCTTCCAGAATAATTGTTAATTTCGTAGTGAAAAGTAAAAACATGAGTTTAGAATATAATACCCAAAGAGAAGATGTAATCCAGAAGGAGTACGGCAGAAACGTACAGAAACTGGTTGAATATATCAAAACCGTTGAAGACAAAGAAAAGCGCAACCAATACGCGCAAACGCTAACTGACCTTATGCGTCAGATCAACCCAAATTTGCTTCGCGAAAATGCCGAATATGATCAAAAAGTATGGGATGATTTATACATCATGTCACGTTTTGATTTAGACGTAGAGTCTCCTTTCCCAATGCCTGAAAAAGAATCTATTGGTAAAAAGCCACAGCGTATGGCTTACAAAACCGATGAGATCAAGTTTCGTCATTATGGTAGAAACCTAGAGATGATGGTGAAATTGGCGGTTGAAATGGAAGATGAAGATTCTAAAGAGAATGCCATTATCCACATCGGTCGATTAATGAAAAGCTTTTTTTCTAACTGGAACAAAGACAACATTGAAGACGAAGTAATAGCTCAGCACATTCACAGAATGTCGAAAGGCCAATTGGTTGTCAATATTGAGAAAGTCAAAGAAGAAGGTCTTTTCAACACTAGCGTAAGAGAAAGAAGACCATCTTCTGGGCCATCTAACAAAAACACAAAAAAGAATTACACAAAACGTAGACGCGCATAATTAATGGCATCTTTTGTAATTGAAGGCGGCACTAAACTGAATGGAGAAATTACTCCACAGGGTGCCAAAAACGAAGCATTACAAATCCTGTGTGCTGTTTTAATCACTTCTGAACCTGTTACACTTCACAAAGTCCCCGACATACGTGATGTAAACAAACTCATCGAATTACTTGGCGCCATGGGTGTCGAAGTACAATTCTTGGGTGGTGAGAGTTACCGCTTTTGTGCAAAAAATGTAAACATTGATTATCTAGAAACTGAAGAATTCCGAACCAAAGCTTCATCGCTCCGTGGTTCGGTAATGATTCTAGGGCCGCTTTTAGCCCGTTTTGGAAAAGCAAAAATATCGAAACCAGGAGGTGATAAAATTGGCCGAAGAAGGCTAGACACCCATTTTATTGGTTTCCAAAAACTAGGTGCACGGTTTCTTTACGAAGCCGAAACTGGCATGTACCACATTGATGCTTCCCAACTGAAAGGCACTTATATGCTTTTGGAAGAAGCATCGGTTACAGGCACCGCCAACATCCTAATGGCAGCCGCAATGGCCAAAGGGAAGACCACCATTTATAATGCTGCCTGCGAACCTTATCTACAGCAGCTTTGCGCCATGCTGAATAGAATGGGTGCGAAAATCACTGGAGTAGGTTCTAACCTATTACATATTGAAGGTGTTGATTCGCTTGGCGGAACAGAACACACCATGCTGCCTGATATGATTGAAATAGGCAGCTTTATTGGTATGGCCGCCATGACTCAATCTGAAATTACCATTAAGAATTGCAGGATTGATCAACTTGGTTTAATTCCCGATACTTTTAGGAAAATGGGAGTTCAAATGGAATTTAGAGGTGATGACATCTTTATCCCAGGTCAAGATCATTATGAAATAGAAACCTTTATTGACGGTTCTATCATGACCATTTCCGATGCCATTTGGCCAGGGCTAACCCCCGACCTTTTGAGTATTATTTTGGTAATGGCTACCCAAGCCAAAGGAACCGTTTTAGTACATCAAAAAATGTTTGAAAGCCGATTGTTCTTTGTAGACAAGTTGATTGACATGGGTGCTCAAATCATTCTTTGCGATCCACACAGGGCTACCATTATTGGCTTAAATCGCCAGCAGAAGCTAAAGGGAATTCGAATGACTTCACCTGATATTCGTGCTGGTCAAGCCTTGCTGATCGCAGCGCTTTCTGCTGAAGGCACCAGCGTGATTGACAATGTTGAGCAAATCGACAGAGGCTACCAACACATTGATCAAAGATTAAACGCTTTAGGCGCTAAGATTCAAAGACAATAAGGTTTAAGAAGCCATTCATGTTATATTGAGCTAATATTCAGGTTCAACCTAAATACTCAAAAACTACATGAGCAAAAAACACTACGAAGCCCATATACACGGTAAAACATCGTTCTTCTCTAAATTCCAAGAGTACATTGGCGAGTTTATTTATGGAGGAATTGATGGTAGTGTTACCACTTTTGCCGTTGTAGCAGGAGCTGCAGGCGCTCACTTAGATAGTTCCGTAGTCATCATTCTCGGCTTTGCCAACCTATTTGCCGATGGTTTCGCCATGTCCGTTGGAAGCTACCTTTCAACCAAATCAGAAAAACAGAATTACGATAAACATAAAGCTATTGAATACTGGGAAGTAGATCACTTACCAGAAAAAGAACGCGAGGAAATTAGAGAAATCTATCAGGCCAAGGGCTTTGAAGGTGAACTTTTGGAACAAGTGGTGGATAAAATCACAGAAGACAAAGATCGCTGGGTAGATGTAATGATGAAGGAAGAGTTGGACATGATAGAAGAAACCAAGTCGCCTTTTCAAATGGGGCTTGTGACATTTATCTCTTTCTTAATTATGGGCTTTATTCCGCTCATTGTTTATGTGATTGATTACACACGAGGACTCGATGCCGATCTATTCCTTTATTCTTCCATTCTGACCTTTGTTGCTTTTGGCGCCATAGGCTACGCGAAGAGCTATGTAACTTCTACCAGTCGTGTTCGAGGCGTTTCAGAAACACTTTTCTTAGGTGGATCTGCCGCTGTTCTGGCTTATTATGTAGGCGTGATACTTGAAAGAATGATTTCCTAAGCAACAAAGCCCACACCCACCGTATTGTTGGTGAATTCATCAATTAAAATGAAGGCACCGTTTCTTCTGTTCTCCTTATATGAGTCTGCCAATACTGGTTTAGAAGACTTCAAAACTACTTCGCCTATATCGTTCAATTGGAAATCTGAGATGCCCGATTCCACCAACAGACTCTCAGTATTTACCTTGTGGTTCAAGCTGAGTACTTTAACTCTTGATTCACTCACTCCATGTTGTAGCTTGTAAGTTTTTCCAGCCACCAATGGATTATTATCCATCCAGCAAACATCAGAAGTAACCTCATTACCAAAGTTTAGACTTCCCTCCTTCACTAACATGTCACCCCTGCTGGCTCCAATATCATCTTTCAATAGAATACTTACCGACTCTCCTGCGATAGCCTCATTAAGCTCCGTTTTGTATTTCTGAATGGCACTAATCTCGGATATGACTCCCGAGGGTAAAACCGTGACCTTATCTCCTACTTTGAAAACACCACTAGCCACTTTACCTGCATAGCCTCTATAATCATGATGCTCCTTTGTTTTGGGTCTAATCACCTGCTGAACAGGAAACCTTGATGGCAACTCTCTTTGTTGAGCCCTTACTTCAATAGACTCCAATGCCCCAATCAGCGAATCACCTAAATACCAAGGCATTTGTTGACTGTCCTCAACTATGTTTTCACCATAAAGCGAACTGATGGGAAGAAAAGAGAGATCAAAACCAGTCAATGATGCGGTCAGCACCAAGGCTTTCACTTCATTCACAATACTTTCAAAGCGTGCTTGGTCATAACTGACTAAATCCATTTTATTGACACAAACCACTACTTTAGGCACGCGCAACAGATGAGCAATGTAAAGGTGTCTTCTGGTCTGTTCTACCAATCCATTTCTTGCGTCAATCAAAATCAACGATACGTCTGCATTGCTAGCGCCCGTCACCATGTTTCGGGTATATTCAATATGACCAGGGGTATCGGCAATAATGTATTTTCTTGATTTGGTGGCGAAATAAATATGTGCCACATCAATCGTAATTCCCTGCTCTCTTTCTGCCACCAAGCCATCTGTCAGTAAGGAAAGGTCTGTATAATCAAGTCCTTTCTTGCGGCTACTTTCTTCAATGGCGAGCATCTTGTCTGAGGTAATGGATTTGGTATCGAAAAGTAGCCTGCCAATGAGGGTGCTTTTACCATCATCTACGCTGCCGGCAGTAGCAATGCGTAACACTTGTTTGTTAGAAATATCCATACTGTTTTCTTTTTTCCATTGCGGCTTCCGAACGTTTATCATCAATTCTAGCGCCTCGTTCAGAAATGGTAGCACTCAAAATTTCTTCTATTACTGTCTCTATTTGGTCGGCATCAGATTCTACTGCAGCAGTACAAGTCATGTCGCCTACAGTGCGAAAACGCACTGTACGGGTTTCAACTCGTTCACTTTCATCTTTATTGATAAAGGAAGAGTTTGGCCAAATCATACCGTCACGTTGAAAAACCTCTCGTTGATGGGCGTAGTAAATGGATGGAATTTCAAGACCTTCTTCTCTAATGTAATTCCAGACATCTATCTCTGTCCAGTTAGAGATGGGGAATGCACGAACATTTTCACCCACATTGATTCTCCCATTGAGCATATCAAAAAGTTCAGGGCGCTGCTTCTTGGAATCCCATTGCCCGAAATCATCGCGTACTGAAAATACGCGTTCTTTGGCCCGGGCCTTTTCCTCATCACGCCTAGCCCCACCTATGCAGGCATCGAACTTGAATTCTTCAATAGCCGCTAGTAATGTCACGGTTTGAAGTGCGTTTCTGCTGGCGTATTTTCCTGACTCCTCCACCGCTATTTTCTTATCAATGGAATCTTGGACATAACGTACATGCAATTCGAGTCCTAACTCTTCTGCCAGTGCATCACGAAAAGCAATCGTTTCTGGAAAGTTATGTCCAGTGTCCACATGTAATAAGGGAAATGGAATCTTACTAGGGTAAAATGCCTTTTCCGCCAAACGTACTAAGGTGATAGAATCCTTACCACCAGAAAATAAAAGTACAGGCCGCTCAAACTGAGCTGCCACTTCCCTCATTATGTAAATGGACTCATCTTCCAACTCACGTGGAAATTGTCCGTCAAAAACATTCATAACTCTCCTTATTTATTAATTGTAACTGCATGTAAACCACACTCCTTTTGCGAACTCTCCCACCACCAGCGCCCAGCCCTTGGAGATTCGTCAGGCGTAATTGCTCTGGTGCAGGGCTGGCAACCAATACTTACAAAGCCTTTGTTATGAAGTGTATTGTAAGGCACTTTGTATTCATCGAGATAGGCCAGCATGGCTTCATAAGTCCAATTCAAAATGGGATTGTACTTAATCACCTGATTTCCCTCGTCCCATTCAAACAAATCTAAATGTTGACGATTATCTGATTGGGCTGCTCGCAAGCCGGTAATCCAAACTTTGGTATTCCTCAAAGCACGCTTTAAGGGTGCTACTTTTCTTATGTAGCAGCATTCCTTCCTGTTTTCAACTGATTCGTAAAAGCTGAAAAGCCCCTTCTCGCTCACCAGCGGCTCAATATCTTCTGACTTCGGGAAGTAGGTCGTTATTTCCTGCTTATAGCGAACTCTTGTCTTTTCCATTAAGTCATAGGTTTCAGGAAACAAACGACCAGTGTCCAACGTGAAAACCTCCACCTGCAATTGATTACGGAAAATAATGTCAGTGATGGCTTGATCCTCTTGCCCAAAGGCACTTGAAAACTTAACCTGAGCAGGAAACTCCTTCGCAAGTGAGCTGATCACTTCCTCTATAGAAAGTTCAGCAAATCGGGTATTAAATTCTTCAATTCTGTCTTTCATCTTTCTACTTTTTCAGTTTAACAGAAGCCCAAACACGCTCATGAAAATAGTAGAGCACTATTTTGCTAAATACTTCAACGGACCCAATGGAAAGGGCCAAACCTACTTCGCCAGTAATAAAATAAGAGATCATTATGGTATCGACTGTACCTACGATTCGCCAACTAATCGTTTTCAGAATACTTTTGAGATTGCTGTCACGCAGCTCTTCTTTCTCTATTTTTCCCTTTACCACCGAGTCTAAAAACATAGTAGTTTTCTTTTGTTAAACATTGATGTCACAAAAGTATATATTCCCTACCGTTTTTATAGACTAATAAAGAAAATTTTTTTAATGCTTCCGAAGAACGTCTTTTAACGACTTATGCTCCAATACTTTAAGCGTATTGTCACGCACTTCACTCATTACTACATTGAGCCCGCAAATGTCTTCTTGACAGTTTTCGCACCTTTCATAATAGTTAAGACTTACACAAGGAAGCAGTGCAATGGGGCCATCAAGCAATCGGATAATTTTAGCCAATCCAATTTCTTCAGGGGCCTTAATAAGATAATAGCCACCTCCCTTACCCTTCTTGCTCCCCAGAATTCCAGACTTCTTCAACTCCAATAAAATATTCTCTAAGAACTTCAATGAGATCTTCCTCTCCTCTGAAATTTCAGAAATGAGTATTGGTCCTTTTTCTTGGTTTTCGGCCAAGTAGGTTAAAGCGTGAAAGGCGTATTGGGTTTTTTTAGATAGCACTTTTTGATTTTAATTAACGAAGTTATCAAAAAATAGGATTGAAAATAAAAAAGGAGCTTAAAGCTCCCTTTCCTTATCTTTTTGCTTGATGATGAATTAGTAGTTATTCAACATTACTGGCATTACCAGCATTAGAATATCTTCGCTTTCGTCTTTATCTCCAGGAATCAAAAGACCAGCACGGTTAGGCGCTGACATTTGAAGCGTAACTTCTTTAGAATGAAGATTGCTCAACATTTCCACCAAGAATTTAGCATTGAAACCAATTTCGATGTCCTCTCCTTCATGCTCACAAGCCAAAGTTTCCTTTGCTTCGTTAGAGAAATCTAAATCTTCGGCAGAAACAGTAAGTTCGCTACCCGTGATTTTCAACCTAATTTGGTGTGTAGTTTTGTTGGCATAAATCGAAATTCTTTTCAACGAACCTAAAAGCTCGCTTTTGTTGATTTTCATTTCGATTGGGTTGTCAGAAGGAATTACATTTTCGTAATCAGGAAAACGCTCATCGATCAAACGACAAATCATTTTAATCGCGTTGAAGTGGAAGTAGGCATTAGATGCATTGTATTCCACTACCACGTTCGAATTTTCTGAAGGCAAAGTAGACTTCAACAAGTTTAAAGCTTTGCGAGGAATAATGATTGACATTCCAGTATCAGAAGCTACATCTACCCTTCTATAACGCACCAAACGGTGACCGTCAGTCGCTACAAAAGTGGTGTTTGTTTCTGCAAGCTTTACATAAACCCCAGTCATCGCTGGTCGCAACTCATCGTTGCTGGTTGCAAAAATTGTATTGTTGATCGCGCTGCTCAATACCTCTGTAGACATGTCCACTTGGTAAGCATCGGTCACTTCTGGCACTTTAGGGAAATCAGTAGCGTTTTCACCAGCCAATTTATATCTACCATTATCAGAGTTGATTTCAACACTGTAAGTTTCATTATCAATAGTAAACGTAACAGGCTGCTCTGGTAAATTCTTAAGGGTATCCATTAAGATACGAGCAGGAACCGCAATGCTTCCATTTTCTTTTGCTTCCACATCAATCTCTGTAATCATAGAGGTTTGAAGATCAGAAGCCGTGATGGTCAAAAGTCCATCCTTAATTTCGAATAAAAAGTTTTCAAGGATTGGCACTACTGGATTAGTAGTGATCACTCCATTGATATTGGAAAGGCGCTTTAGCAATTCTGCTGAAGAAACGATAAACTTCATAAAAACTGGGTTTATTACTATGGGTACTTTAATCGCATAAAGTTAAAAATAAAATCAATACTCAGTATCAAAACCTAGCTTTTTGACTGAAAGGATAGATTTACCTGTTCTCTTAGGTTAGACGAAGTACTCACTTCGTTTAAAAACCCTTTTCTGGGGGAATTAACGAGGTTTTCTAAGATTAAATCTCCTCGGATTTTGGTGGGTGATTTAAGAATTCTAATATGGTTTGATACACATAGTTTAAATCTTCTTCACTTATCACATAGGGAGGAATCAAATAAAGCACATTCCCCAAAGGACGAAGTAAAACACCTTTGCTAATAAAGTATGGATAGAGGTAATGTCGTGCTTCGTTGAAATAAGACGTATCCTTTTCTGTATTCATTTCAAAGGCTAAGATTGTACCGAGAACTCTCGCATTTCTTACCATAGAATGACTTTCTATTACTTTCATAAATGAAAGGTGACTTTGGTTTAGCCTCAATCTACTCTCTTCACTCTCTTTGGTAAGCAACAAATCCAGCGAAGCATTTGCAGCTGCACAGGTCATTGGATTAGCTGTAAATGAATGACCGTGAAAGAAAGTCTTCATCAAGTCATTTGAACGATAGGCGGCTTGAATTTTTTCCGTACAAGTAGTTACCCCCATTGCAATTGCACCGCCCGTTAACCCTTTTGACAAACAAAAAACATCTGGCTTATTGGTGAGCCAATCAGAAGCAAACAACTTCCCCGTTCTGCCAAAGCCTGTCATTACTTCATCTGCAATGCAGACCACCTCATAACGCTGCGCCAAAGCAATCATCTTATCGAGCAAAGCAATACTGTATACACGCATACCCGATGCACCCTGAATAATGGGCTCGAAGATAAAAGCAGCAACGTCACCTTTTTCTACCAAAGCTTTAAACTGCTGATACACCGCCTCTTCTTTTCCCTCATCTGGAAAATCAATAAAACTGACATCGAATAAATAAGGATCAAATGGCTCAGTAAATGGTCCCCTCTCTCCTACCGACATGGCACCAAAAGTGTCGCCATGATATGCACCATCAATGGCTATGATTCTTTTTCTATTAATTCCTTGATTATAGAAGTACTGAAAAGCCATTTTTATGGCCACTTCCGTAGCCGTACTTCCATTATCGGAGTAAAACACCTTCGATTGATTCTTTGGTAGTATTTCTAACAAACGTTCCGCCAATCTAATGGCTGGTTCGTGGGTAAAACCAGCAAAAATCACATGTTCTAATTTTGCAGCCTGAGCAGCAATGGCTTTGGCTATGTGCGGATGACTGTGTCCGTGTAAGTTTACCCACCAAGAAGAAATGGCATCAATGATTTTTGCCCCATCGCTGGTGAATAGATTGACTCCTTCCGCCCTCTCTATCATCAGTGGACTTTCCATTCCCCTTAAGGGAGTAAAGGGGTGCCAAACCGCCTCACTATCTCTTTTTATCCAATCACTCATACCAACTCAACATCAATTCGTCTGCCCAATATTTAACTATCTCTTTATTGATCATGCTTAGCTTTGGCAGCCTTAGCAATACCTTGTAGCCAGACTTCTCTTCGATGATGCTTTCACTTTCAAAATTCGACTCCCCATTAAAAATTATCCCTAATACTGGTATCTCGTGTCGCTTCAAATAATCCACCGTAAGTAAAGTATGGTTAATGCAGCCCAAATAGAGGTTCACTACCAAAATAACTGGAGCTGATAATTCTCGGGCTATATCAATTACATAGTCATCTTGATTAATCGGCACTAAAACTCCACCAGAACCTTCAATTACAATATCATTCGTGGTTTCGGGAAGCACAAAGTCATCTAGCTGAATTGAAAGATGCTCAAACTTGGCTGCGGCATGTGGTGAAGCTGGGATTTTGAAAACGTGGGTTTCTGTATGGAACTGGGTGATTTCGTTGCTCACCAGCTCTTTAACGGTGGTGGTGTCCATTGGTATCCCTGCTTGAATTGGTTTCCAATAATCAGCTTTTAATGCTTCTACTAAAACTGCGGAAACTAACGTTTTGCCACTGTCGGTGCCTATGGCCGTCACAAAATAATTCATGCCGTAAAGCTATGAACGAAACTCAAGACACAAAAGGAAAACGCCTTTGCCCTACTTCAATAAGTTTATCTCTCAAAGCATCAAACTTGAGCGGCTTTATCAAGTAATCGTCCATTCCGCTATCAAGTGCATTTTGAACATCTTCATCGAACGCACTGGCCGAGATGCCGATAATATATGGAGGGGTATTTAGGTTCAAGTCGCGAATTTTACTTGTTGCCTCGATACCATCCATAACTGGCATTTGAACATCCATTAAAATCACATCAAAGGTATTGACCTGCATTTGAGACAACGCCTCCATCCCTGTTTTGGCCAAATCGGGAATATACCCCATACGTTCTAGAATTAGACATATGAGTTTACTATTGATCTTATTATCTTCTGCCAAAAGGATTTTCAAAGGGTATTTACCTGAAAGAACGTCCCCTAATTTATCCACTTCATAACTACCTGATCCACCGGCATCTTCCCTTTCCTTCTCTGTCATCTCACCAATAGCGAGCCTTAAGAATACGTTAAAAGTGAATAAAGAACCTTTCCCCAATTCACTTTGAACCGAAACCTTGCCGTTGTATAGCTTCAATAGATTTTTGACAATTGCCAAGCCTAAACCGCTACCACCAAATCTTCTGGAATTTGAGGACTCCACCTGGGTGAATTCTTTAAAGAGGTTTTTAATTTCTTCTTTTGCTACTCCTATCCCTGTATCTTGAATTTTGAATTCAATATTGGCTATATCGTCTTTCAGGTCAATCAAAGAAATTTTAACCGAAACAAAGCCCCTTTCGGTAAACTTAACTGCATTGGAGAGTAAGTTCACCAGAATTTGCCCAAGCCTATTTCTATCTGTATAGAAAAACTCAGGTACATTTTCATCAATGTATAAATTCAAGCCTACCTTTTTGCCCTTGGCTTCATAGGCCACAAGTTTCAACGACTCCTCCACAACCCTTTTCAAGCCAAACACCGAATCTTCTAAAGTAACTTTCCCTGATTCAATTCTGGAATAGTCGAGAATATCGTTGATGATTCGGAGCAAGGTTTCCCCACTTACTTTTATGGTATCTACATAATCCCGCTGTTCGGTATTCAGCAATGTATCGTGCAAAAGGTTTGTCATCCCTATTACGCCATTCATTGGAGTTCTAATTTCATGACTCATAGTAGCCAAAAAGGTACTTTTGGCTTGGTTTGCGCTCTCTGCTGCTTCTTTAGCCAATTTCAAGCCCTCTTCCAATTGTTTTTGAGGGGTTATATCGCGCATCATTAAGAGGATTCTATCATCAGTAAGTTTAATAAACCTCCCTTCACAAACGTGTTCCTCCTTCTTCGTGATCAGTTTAAACTCAACCGTTTGCATCTCTTCGGTAAGATGGGCCTTTCCTAAGCTCTCAGACATCAGCGAGATAATGTTTTCAGGGAAAATATCCACTACATTCTCTCCTAATCTCTTTTCAGCAGAAAGCATTGTGGCTATCTCATTTTTTGCGTGATAGTTCAGAAGAAAACCTTGCTTATCAAAAGTAAACATGGTGTCAGGAATCGCGTCTAAGATCAAGATTTGTTCTTTTTCAAACTTCTTGATTTCTAGTTCCGCATTATAAATTCCAGTAATGTTTTTTGCAATTCCAGTTACAGAAATCAGCTCTCCCTGATCATTATAATTGGGTCTATGAAACACTTCCAACATATGCGGAAGCCCTCTGGCATCATTAACTTCTACAAAGTAAGGAGGCACGGAGTCATACTTCCCTGAAAGAAACCCATCAATTCTTTCCCGTGCTTTTAAGTTAATAGGATTATCGGAATAGCTGGTGCTGTAATGGGCAAGCCTTACATTCGGGTTTCTTCCCATTATCCTGACCACATTCATCGATGAATAGTTTACTATTCCCTTTGTATCGAATTTAAATAGGAAGTCAGACGTATGTTCTAGAAAAAAGTCCAAGTGGAATTGATCCTCTTCATACTTCTCGTTAAGCGCATTAACCTCTTCTTCTAAAAGTGATTTCTTTTTATGCGTTTGGAATAAAAAATAGGCTAAGACACATGCTGAAATTATGGCTAAAGAGAAAAGAAAATAAATCATGTTAGGTTTAGCTAAAGCAAATGTTCAAGAACAACAATAGTAAAAATACCGCTATACTTTTATAGTTCTTGCCGAAAAATTAATGGCCAGCGACCTAAGGAATAGCCTTTCGGAGCGATTTCGCCATGTCATCAAATCGTTCTATGGCTTCGGTAATAAAGGTTTCGTTCAGTATTTCGTCAAGCTCTTGCTCCAGTACGTCAAGCTCACTCACCTTATAAGTTTGTTCGAAACCACCGTTCTCCAGTTTAATGAGGAACTTCCCATTCCACGAGAAAACAGTGATCTTACACTTACTATTCTGTATTTCTTTAACAACTCTCACAGGCTATACACTTAGGCACGATTAACGATGAACTTATGATCTACCTCAGCACTTAAGCTACCCGCCACAGAACAATATTTAGTGGCCGCTAAGTGGCCCATTTTTTCAAATTCATCTTCAGTAACATCGGGGGACTCTACTGTAAAAATAAGGGTGATATGAGTGAAGCCTCTTGGGTGTTCATCTCTACGGGTTCCATCGGCTACCACGGTTAGTCCGTTTACGGTTTTCTTACGTTTTTTCAACATTTGAACCAAGTCAACAGAAGCACAAGCGGCCAAGCTCGAAAGCAACAATTGTGTAGGAGACATCTGCTTTTTCTTGTCGGAAGAATACATATCAATGTCTAAAACATTGCCTTCTTCATTCACCGATTGGAATTCATAATCATCCTTGAACGTAGTAGTAACTCTCATATTGCATGGTTTTATTAAAGTCCAAAATTAAATCAATTATGCAGTTAACCACACAATATTGACATAAGTTTCATGGTTGTGTGAGAAGCACCAACCTAGAGATAACATGACTCAAATACGTATTACCGCAGGTCTAATGACTGCAATTTTATTTATGCTAATACAAAGTTGTGGTGGAAACAGCGATACCACACCACAGCTACAAGTAACCATTGAAAATCAGTTCACAAATCTCCCCTCCAATGTTTCTGTATTCTTCAAGGTACAGGATGGCGCAGGAAAAGGAAAGGCTGGTTTAAAAGAAGCAGATTTTAATATTTACGAAAACGGAAGCCTAATTTCAGAATTTGAGGCAGTACGTAAAATACAACCCAACGAACAGGTTTTGGATTACAATATTATGCTCCTGCTCGATTTGAGCGGAAGTATATTAAGTAGTCAGAATCTTGCTCCATTGAAGTCGGCTGCCAAAAGTTTTATTGATGAGGTGGTTCCCTCTGAAGGCGAAGCGTCATCTGGGGCAGTAAAAGTAGAGATTTGGTGGTTTGACGGTTCTCAGAACATTAAGCAGTTGCAGCCCATCACCTCTAATACCACCACCTTGAAGAATGCCATAGATAATATTAATGCATCTATGAGTTCAGACAACTCCACGAACCTTTATGGTGCGGTGATTCAAAGTGTTGGAATTGCAACGCAGCGCCTTAGTCAGTCGCAAGAGTTGGATAAATTTGGGTCGAACTCGGTAGTCATCTTTACCGATGGAACCGACCAAGCCAACCGATCCACCAAAGGTCAAGCATTAGAAGCCGTCAGAAAGGCTGATCCTTCTATTTCGTTCTACACCATTGGGCTTGGCGGAGAAATTGACGAACAAGTATTAAGAGAAATAGGAAAAACCAGTTTCGTATCGGCTATAAACATTGGTGAACTGCTGGATAAATTCAAAGAAATTGGCGATTTGATCAACGGTAAAGCCAACAGCTACTACTTATTGGAATACTGCTCTCCGAAACGCTCTGGAAGTAACCAGCTGACCATTGAAGTGGTGCAGGGCAACCTGAAAGGAAGCGCGAAAACTATTTTTGACGCCTCAGATTTTAATGGCAGTTGCAACATACAGTAGTTTGAATAAACGCAAGGAATATTGATCTGTTAAGGAATGAATTAGGGGCATTCTCAGAGAATGCCTCCAATTCATTTGCTTGAAGTTTTCATGATTTTTTCAAGGTCATTAGGATTGAGCCACTTGGCTTTTCGCTCTTTTTCTCATTTCGAAGAAGATAAACAAATTGAAAAAGTGCATTGCTCCGAGAATCAGAATAATGGCTCCTACACTTTTGCTTAGTGTTTTCATCAACTCTACCGTACTGCCAACCTCTCCCATATTCTGAAGTGTAAATACAGCATAGCCAATGTTGATGAGGTAAAACCCAACAACTAGCAGTTGATTGACACTATCGGCAAGTGGCTCATTACCGTGATAGATATCCACCAAAAAAACACGCCCATTCTTGAAGAGTGTTCTAGCTACCCAAGTTGTAAGACCAATGGTAAGTACCAAATAGATACTGTAAGCGAGCATTGTATAATCTAAGTTCATAATTGTAAAGGGTTAATGTGAAATATTCATTTTGGCCACTTTCGTGGCTATTTTAATTTGATAAAGTCGATGGACTATTGTGAATTGATATATGGCTGTACCCCATGGCACTCCCAAGGCCCAAAAGAGAAAGATTGTGTCTCCCCAACCGAAACTTTGGGAAAGAATATAAAGTACCATAGCGTAGACAACTGTAGCAATCCAGTAAGTCCTAAATCCATTCTCAGCCCAAACTGGGTAACTACGATCCGTTAAGGCAAAATAAAACCCTACAAGCAATTGCATGATACCTAAAGGCAGCTCAGCCCATGATAAAAGCATTAGATTTTCACTTGACAAATCACTCGCAAATGAGAATAAGATAAAAATGGCAATGAAAGTCAAAATTCCAGAAGTAGCGAAGTATAGTTTATAGTGTTCCATATCTTAATGCTCTGTTTAATATTAGAAACCATTGTCTGATGTATCATTCTGAAGATTACCCAAATCTCTTTCTAGATTGGAAAACACGAACTCATGTTCTTGCTGAATCCCAATTCTTTCTAAAGGCTCCCAATAAATCCTTGGATAAAGCTCAGATGTGTAAGTTGTAATTCTGGTCATCTTGCAGCTATCAAGCCCAATTGGCTCAAAAAGGTAAATGGCCTCTTTGAAACCCAGCCAGTTCCGACCGGTCAATTCATAGTCAATCACATCCATTCTCAAGACTTCTCCTCTTTTGAATTCCGTAACTCTTTCTATAATTCTACCACCCTCGAAATAGCAAATGCGTAAGGCTCCCACTTCTTCCTTTTCCAGAATACATTTATGAGGTACTGGTAAATCGAGCTTCATTAAAAATGGTTTTTCAGCAATAAGCGTATCGACCGATTTAATGGCATCGAAAACCTGATTAGGAGTATAAGGCAAGACAATCTCGGTACTCACTTCAATAACTTCCCTTTTGTTATCGCTTAGTGAGTTTTCAATAGGAACGGCCAATAAAAACATCAAAAAAGGAATAAGACTCATTTTAAGGCTGACTTCTTGCTTTATTCGTTGATACGTTGTTCTCAAGTGAGTAATTATAGCACCGAGAAAAATAAAAGGAACGATGATCGGCAGACACATAATCACACAAACAAAGCCCTCCAATCCACCAATGAGTAGCAGCATTAAAAACAATAGAAACACAAAAGTAAAACCAGAGATGGCGATCTTCTTTTTTGGTAAAGCACCAATTGAAACACCAATTACGATAGGCAGCAAAACAAATATTACCCACCCGTAAAGCGCCAAGCCGAAGTGTAGAAAGCCAAAACCTACTGACAAGAAAACTGAACTCAAGATGATTGACCATCGAAAGCTCTTGTCAGCCCAAATATTATAGAATTTTATATTTTTCATAGTTTCAATAATTTATGAAAGTAAATAGTTAAATTTTTTTACTTCATTAACCTCATCACAACCTGAAAGAACCAGTTCTTATCTGAGCGAATAAACTTGTCCAGCGCACCATCCACTTGCTTGGTAAAACCTTCCAAGTCTTTGGTCACTGTTTTGAAATGGGCAACTTCAGCCGTATCTCCTTCTACCTGTTGCATTTCCTCCAATACACGCATCACGGGTTCAATCTCACGTCTTCTACGTTCTCTTGATACTTGGCGTGCTAGCTCTAGCACATCCTTGCCTGTAGTGAAATACTCCTTACGTTCACCCGGCTTATAGGCTTTAGATACAATACCCCAATCCATCAAGGCCCTGATGTTCATATTGGCATTCCCTCTAGAAATCTGAAGCTGTTCCATCACCTCTTCTGTAGAAAGTGCTTCTTCAGAAATCAATAACAAGGCATGAATTTGGCCCATGGCTTTATTTATACCCCAAGAAGAGCCTAAAGTACCCCAAGCTTGAATAAATTTCTCTTTTCCTTCATCGTAATGCATGTTCAAATGTAATGCAATTTATTTAACTTTCAATAATTATTGAAAGTTAAATCTTCAAAGACATTACTAAAAATCAATTTGAAATAACATCATTCAAAACTAAACCAATTAATTTGCGAGCATTATCATTATTGAGCGATCAAAGTGAAACTAAAGAGAAAACGAAAGCTTGTTACATATCTAAATATTCTAGATCAACCTATTCGGTTTAATCCTTTTGTGTTTAGCCGTACTTTTTTGCTGTGGGCTTTCGTAGGACTTGTTGGAGGTTTAATTGCTGGGCTCTATTGGATCACGCTGGAGTTCCTTACCCATGAAATCTCGCTTTTTGAAGGTTGGTTGGTGATCCCCGTGATGGCCACTTGTGGCTTATTGGCTGGTTTAGTCATTCACTTTATTGGCGATCCTGGAGAAATTCATCTGATCGTTAACAACATTCGATTTAATAAAGGAAAGCTAGACCCCAAGAATAACCCCTCCATGATATTGTCTTCACTTTTGTGTGTTGCTTCTGGCGGAAGTCTTGGCCCTGAAGCACCATTAGTGCAGGTAACAGGCTCTACTGGCAGTTGGCTCGGAAAGGTATTCCGCTTAAAAGGGGAAGAACTTAGGTCACTCAGTATTGCCGGTATGGCCTCCGGCTTTACAGCACTGTTTGGTGCACCATTAGGCGGTAGTCTATTTTCCTTGGAAATCCTCCACCACAAACATGCTGTTGAATATTATAAGGCCATTATACCAGCCTTGGTCGCCAGCTGTTTTAGCTATGTGGTCTTTGCTTTGGTGATTCAATTAGGCCTTGGCAGTACATGGAATTTATCGGCTTACGAGTACTCGGGCGTTTTTGATTTTGCTTATGCCGTACTCTTTGCAGTAGTGGCTACAGCCGTGGGTTGGGGATTTATCTATTGTACCAAATTCTTTAAATCCCTTTTTGAGAAAAGGCCTCTGCCCATATACATCAAAACTCTAATTGGAGGGCTTTTACTTGGAGTTATCTCATTCTATTTACCCCTGACTCGGTATTTCGGTCATCATGAAATCAATTTACTCCTGACAGAAAACCTTTCGCTCAAATTGCTTGTGGCCATTTTAGTATTTAAAATCATAGCCATAGCCATTACCGTGACATCAGGTTGGAGAGGTGGGTTTATCATTCCCTTGTTCTTTGTAGGCGCCACTTTGGGTTTAATTATTCACCAGCTATTCCCAGGCCTTAGTCTTACTTTGACCATTATCAGTTGTATGGCTGCTATCAACGCCTGTGTCACTCGCACCCCGATGAGCACCACCATTCTTCTGGCCACCCTCACTGGCTTTGGTTATTTCATCCCCATTCTTTTCGCCAGTTTAACAGGCTATTTTCTTTCTCCTAGAATCCCTTTTATCAGTTCGCAAATGGAAAAAGAATAGTTTCTAATCCATTTGAACTCATTTTCCGTGTAAACTTCATTGCCCTTAAACCAAAGGAAACATAAATTAGTTATTGTTAAGCAGACACTTACTTAAGTATTAAAATATGGAAGCTTACGAAACATTAACAGAGGGAATAAATGCTTTGCGCAAGCAAGGTTATACCGAAGATTTCAACCTTAAATACAACTGCCTTATCTGTGGAAAAGATGATTATGAAATTCTCCATGATCAATTCCAAGTTGATAAGTCATTTCGCTTTGATGTAAATGAAGACCCTTCTGACCAAGCCGTACTTTATGCTATTTCTTCAGAAGACCATCAGCGCAAAGGAATTTTAGTCAATAGTTATGGTATTTATTCGGATCCAATCACAAACGAAATGCTGGACAAGTTAAAGTAACCGTGTATATTGTTCTGCTTCAGCATAGTATGCACCATTCAAGGAAATTGAAATTTCGAACAAACCGTAACCGTTAGAACTTAAAATAGTATGAAGAGAGTAGTCGCCTTTGCAGGCAGTAATAGCAGTACATCCATCAATAAACAATTAGTAGAGTTTGCATTGACCTATTTTGAAGGTTTTGAAATCAAGTTATTGGACCTTAATGATTTTGAAATGCCTATGTTTTCGGTAGACATAGAAAAAGAAAATGGGCAACCCCAAACTGCCTATAAGTTCAGAGAGGAAATGGAGCAGGCCGATGCTATTATTTGCTCTTTGGCTGAACACAATAGAAACTATACAGCAGTCTTCAAAAACACCATCGACTGGTGTAGCAGAATAGACATCAATATTTTCGGAGATAAACCTATGCTATTGATGAGTACTTCTCCTGGTGGTTATGGTGCTGGAAACGCCATGAGCTCAGGTAAAATCCTTTTACCCCGTTGTGGTGCAGAAATTATCGAAACCTTTTCACTCCCCTCTTTCGATCAAAATTTTTCTGAGGGGAAGATCACAAACGAGGCATTGAAAACTGAATTAGAAGAGAAGATTTCCGTGTTCAAAAGCAAGCTCTAAACCATTAGTTAAAAAATTAAGCCTGCTCACAATGTATTGAGGAGTAATAAACATTGTTAATAATTTATATAGTTAGGATTCCTTACTATATTTGAAGCGACAATATTGTCCTCCACAAAAATTTATCAAACCATGTCAAAATCAATTTTCTATCATGCTGGCTGTCCTGTATGCATTAGCGCAGAGCAAGACATCATTGGCCTTATCGGTGAATCCAAAGTAGAGATCGTTCATTTAGGTGAAGCCAAAAACAGAATTGACGAAGCCGAGAAAGCCGGAGTCAAATCCGTTCCAGCGTTACTTACTCCAAATGGTAACGTGCTTCATCTCAACTTTGGAGCTTCTATGGCCGATGTCAAAGGCTAAAATTTAATCAACAAGGTTAGGAGTCCTTATTTTAAAGCACTCCTAACTTCACTTAACTCAAAAAAAATATACAAATGAAAATTGCAGTTTGGGACACCTATGTAAAACGGTCTGATGGTATCATTATGCACTTTGATATCCTTGTTGACAGTACTCTACAAGACGCTGAAAAAGTATTTCGATATGGACAAGCCTATTTAGACACCAAATCTTTTGAAACAGAGAAATTGACATCTAAGGAATGTATTTTTTGCCATGTAGAACGACCAACAGAAGCACTAACAACAGAAATTGAAACGAACGGTTTTTCAATTATCGAAATGGAAAATTGTGACGAGTAGTTTTCCCAGTTAATTAGGATGACTAACTTTGTTGGTGTTACACAAATTGCCTTACAAGTCTTTCTATGAGTAAAGAGTTGAACCATAACATTGTTATTGCCCTTGAAAGAATTTCAGAAGCTTTTAAGGCTTTGCTTTGGGACAAAGCTAAATTGTATGGGCTAAGCCCTATCCAAATTCAGGTGTTGCTTTTCATTGCACATCACAAATCAGAGCTTTGTAACGTAAGCCATTTGGCCAAGGAGTTCAACCTAACAAAACCGACCATCAGCGATGCCGTCAAAGCCCTAAACAGTAAGGGTTATATTGAAAAAGAACCGTCATCCGTTGATAGCCGAAGCTACACCTTGCTTCTTTCGGCAGATGGGCAGACGCTTATCCAAGCACTGGATAGCTACTCACAACCACTAGAAAAGATTCTAGGTGAACAAGAAGAGCAGAGTCTCAATACGCTTTACGCTACGCTTACCAAACTGATATTTCAACTCAATCAAAATGGCATATTGAGTGTTCAGAGAACATGCTTTGGCTGTAAATTTTATAGAAAAACGGAAGACAGTCATTTTTGCACATTCCTTCAAAAAGAACTTATTGATACAGAAATCAGGCTTGACTGTCCTGAGTTTGAATTGCTGGAGAATTAATTAAATCCTTTCGGCAATTCCCGTAAATGCAAATAGCTACCTGCACCAAAGTGCGAGTAGCTATTCAAAGTAAAATATGGCTCAGTTTCCTGACACTACTTCACATATACTGTCTTTCTATTTGTGAATTCCATCATACCGTCTTTGGCCAACTCTCTGCCATAACCAGATTTTTTCGTGCCACCAAATGGCAATCGTGGATCTGACTTCACTAGTTCGTTAACAAAGTAAGCACCATCACTTACTCTATGTGCCATCTCAACCGCCTTTTTAACATTGGTGGTACAAACAGTAACACCCAATCCAAAGGGAGATAATTCAGACAACCTAAAAGCATCGTCAATGTCTTTGGCTTTGATCATGGCTGCCAATGGACCGAAGGTTTCTTCATCGAAGGCTGGCATTCCCGGCTTTACATTCCCTAAAACGGTTGGTTCGTGATAACAGCCTTTTTGGTTTCCTCCCAAAAGTAATTCGGCCCCCATTTCCACAGAACTGCGAACTTGCTTTTGCAACTGATCGGCTAAATCGATTCTGGCCATTGGCCCAACTTTGGTGTCTTCATTTACTGGGTCTCCCGATTTAAGTTGTCGGATTGCCTCAGTGAACTTAGCCACAAACTCATCATAGATACCTTCCATTAGAATGAAACGCTTAGCAGCGATACAGCTTTGTCCGCAATTCAGCATTCTTGCCACTAGGGCCGTCTGAATCGTCTTGTCAATATCAGCATCGTCCCAAACAATAAAGGCATTGTTGCCACCCAGTTCTAATAGGGATTTTTTAATGTGTCTGCCCGCAATTTCTGCGACTGCAGACCCTGCTCTTTCACTCCCCGTTAAGCTCACTGCTTGTACTGCTTTGTGAGCAATGATTTTTTCTGTTTGATCGTGATGTACAATCAGGTTTTGAAACACTCCTTTTGGAAAGCCCGCTTTGGTAAATACTTCTTCAATTAGCTTAGCACTGCCAAATACATTGGGTGCATGTTTCAATAAGCCCGTATTTCCAGCCAAAAGTGTTGGTGCTGCGAATCTAAAAACCTGCCAAAAAGGGAAGTTCCAAGGCATAATCGCCAGTACGCTACCAATAGGATCGTGCTGAACAAAACTCAATTGAGCATCGGTTTCAATTACCTCATTTGCTAAGAATGCTTCCGCATTATCGGCATAGTAATCGCAAACCCATGCACATTTATTGACCTCAGTTCTTGATTCATTGATGGGTTTACCCATTTCAAGAGTAATCATTTCGGCATAGACTTCTACATTAGCCCGAAGTACTTCTCCTGCCTTTTTCATCAAGGCTATCCTCTTTTCTAGCGGGGTATCTCGCCATGGTTGAAATGCTGTTTCAGCCATTTTAAGCTTTTGATCTAATTCTTCCGAAGTCAAGCCTGTGTAACTTCCGACCTCTTTATTGTTAAAAGGGTTTATACTCTTAAATTCCATTCGTGTATTAATTATTTATCTAAAAAAGCCGAGGACTCATATTCATTCACTCCTTTCAATTCATCTACCCAATTCCATGAAGTATAAATCGTGATCGTATTTGACTGACTCACTTCATCGAATTCTGTAGTATCAAACTTCCATATGATATGTTCTGCTTCATTAAATGAAGTTGAGGCAAGGCTATCATGAAAAAGTCTGAAAATGGTATTATGCTCATCCATGCCATCATTGAGTAATCTTGCAATAAAGGCCGCTGTGGGATGTTTCAAATCCTTAAGAGCAGTTTGACTTTGGGCAGTTACGCCTAGTCTAATTCTAACAATATCTGGTTCTTGAAATTTTCTAGGGAAAGACCAGTATAACATACAAGCGACATTGAATAATTCCTCATGAAACTTGATCTCGGAGTACTCCTCCCACAATTTATCTCCCCTAAGCTCTTCCGCTATATTTTGTCTCTGCCCTTTATTTAGTTTATCCCCTAATCTCAACTCCAAAAGCTTAATAGCAGCTTCTTCGGGAGAGAAGTCAGAGAGCGCTAAAGTGGCCATATCCTTTAGCTCTTCTAAAGGAATGGCCTCTAAGTCGTCAAATTCTAAATAGCTGAGTACTTCTTTAAAACTACTATCACTCCAAGCTCCAGGTATTTCGTGAACTTCCTTGAGTTCAAGTACCGCCACATCGAACTTATTAGGCATTTTGGTTATTTAGTCAAACTACCGATAAGGTAAGGTTGCTCTCTTTTGTCTTCAATAACCTGAGAAATGTACTTTGCTTTGATTGAATCGATCCAATTTCTCGCTCTATCAGTGAGTTCAAAATCATCTGTCATCATTCTTCCTCTTGTTACCAAAATACCCAAATCAGCTCCTTCGTATAGGTAATTTCCTTCTTTCGTAATTCTCAAGAAGAACGCTTCTTGTTCGCTTTCCACAGCTCTTCTGTGCGTATCCATTCTATCGAATTGGATATGGCCATTATCAAACATTTTCCAAATACCAGACCTTGGAGCTTCGCTTACGAATTCGATGGTGTCTTGTGTGTGCTTAATGATCAACTGACTCCATCCGTCTACATTTTCTTGTCTAGCCCATCTTGCGTTGAGCGCCTTAACGTTGAGTTTATACTCCACATTCATCCATTCCAAAATATGGAAGATGAAAAGAGGTGCATCGGCCAAGGCAAAAACAGCGTGATTGGTAATCGAACTTGCTCCAGTTACTCTTGGGTTGAGTTCACCTAGGTAAATCTCACCATTGTCTTGGTCGATCAAAAAGTCGAGTTCGAAATAGCCTTTATAGCCTTCTTTTCTCAGTTGATCTCCGAATAACTCAGTGTATTTTTTTGCTTTTCTTCTTAACGAAGGGCTGAATGCATTAGGGTAAATCTCATTCCCACACCAACCGCCTTTGTAAGGTGTCAGTTCTTTGAAGCCAACCAATTCGGTCATCAGCGGAGCTACAATAGTTCCATGTTGCGTAACACAGGCTTCGATTGCGGAGCCTTTGCAATTGATACGCTTCATGATTTTAACCTCTTTCTCCTTTACAATTTCCTCTTCATATTTCTCGAATTCGGTTTCGTTGGAAATAAAGAAAGTAGTGTGACCGGAATCACCAAAAGGGGTTTGAATTACTAAATCATTACCCAGCTCTTTCGATACGGTTTGTAAATGAGCGTAGTTCTTCACCTTTGAAAGCACATAAGGAACACAAGGAACACCTGCCTTTTCAGCCAGTCTGTTTGTATTCACCTTATTGTCCATGAAGGTTCGCATTTTAGCACTAGGGAACATTACTTCTAGCCCTTGCTTTTTCGCAAGTTTCTCCGTTTCCTCATCAAACATCAAAAACATCACCTTGCCTGCTTTTCCGCCTTTGGACCTTGTCTTTAGGTAGTCCTGCACTTCAGGGTGCTGTAATAAGTAATTGTTGATGTCTTCAATACTTTCGAATTCATCGTGTGGTATTTCTTCTTTGGGAGAAAAAACATTAGGATGAAGCCCATCAAAACACTCAATATGACAGATAAACTTGAATCCTTTGATCCATTCGTCTGCCCCAAGTAAGTTGAAGTTGGTTGCACTTATGAAGTAAATGGGTATTTCGTTTTTATAGAAGTAGCGTCTAATATCCGCTATACCATTTAGTTTTTCGATACTCGTTTTCTTCTTGGTCATCGTGATTATTTTGTGTTTGATAATTTATTTTTCATTGAAATACCCATAGCACCTAGTGCTGTACCTGTTTTTTGTCGGTCGAGTACTTTTTTATTGAATACCCTTAGACCTAAATCTGCTCTATAACCGTGAATTTCAGAAACATCAAGCGCTAACAGAAACTCTATAATTTCAGTACTCACCACTTGCCCCGGCACCAATACAGGAAAGCCTGGAGGATATGGTATTACAAAAGAAGAGGCCACCAATTCCTTTCCATTTTTCATGGATGGAAGGCATTCTTTTAAAGGAATGTATTCGTAATTGGTTTCGTCATACGCTAAGAAGTAAGCATCGCGTAAGTTGCCACCTGGCACACCCGGTACCGCTTGGAATGAGCGGTGGAAGTGACTAAAATCTGGCAACGGAGGAACATCTTCGGTAAGCGATTTAATTCTAGCTTCCCTTATTTCCATTTCGCGGCCGTTAAGCGACTTGATCTCATCATCCAATTCCTCAGCAATGGTCAATAATGCATTGGTCAAATAAGTAACACTTCCCCTTGTAGTACCAATATTGGTCATAAAAAGGACGGTATTCCTCGATGTTTTATTGATCTGAATATTGAACTTATCCATCAAGTATTTATTCTTGAAAGTATCTCCATCAACGCCAGTTCTTCCAATATGAAGCGTGATCTTTGTAGGGTCGAGCACGAATTCATCTCGTTCCCACGGTAATTCCATTCTGTTCCAACCTGCCTCTCTACAATAATATTCAGTAAGGCCTGTTTGTCGGTATTTGTCAGGAATAAAGTCGCGTACTGTCAACACATCGAAGTATTTATTCAGCATAGGGTTATCATTGATTTTAGCCCTAAGCACCATTGCCAATTCCACACTTTTTTCAACCAGTTCAAAACCTTCGAACTGCACTTGTCTTCTTCCCGCATCCAAGGAGGCTAACATCTGGTAATTAGGTGAAGTAGAAGTATGGGTCATATAAGCTTCCAAGAATGTGCTTTCGCTCTTTCTTCTAAAATCCTCATCCCAGATATGGATCATTGATCCTTGTCTGAAACTACTCAGGGTTTTATGCGTGCTTTGCGTTGCATATACTCTAATTCTCACCTTGTCAGGGTCTGGCAATAATGGCAATTCACCTTCTGGAAGGTTCTTTATATGCTCCTCGTATTCCTTTCTATAGCTGCTACTTTGATATTTACCAGCCAATTTTCTAGCCGAAAACATTCCTGTTCTCTGCTTATAGGTATAGGTAAAGCCTGCAAAGGCAAACCATGCCTCATCCCAGAGAAAAATCATGTCGGGTTTAATGGCCAATACTTCTTCCATTACCCTTTGTACGTTGTAAACTAGTCCGTCAAAAGAGCAGTTGGTCAACAAAAGCATTTTCGCTTTTTCCAATCTTCCGGCAGCCTTTAGCTGTAACAGCCTTCTTTTGATTTGCTCCAGCGGTACCGCCCCATACATTGAATATTTTTGGATGGGGTAAGAATCTAAGTATACTGGAAGCGCACCAGAAAGCACAAGGCCATAATGATGCGATTTATGACAATCTCTATCCACCAATACCACATCACCCGGTTGAACAAGTGCCTGCATTACAATTTTATTGGCCGTAGAAGTACCGTTTGTTACGAAAAATGTCTGTTTAGAACCATAGGCCGCGCTTGCCATTTTCTGGGCCTTTTTCAGAGGTCCAGTAGGTTGTAAAAGGGAATCCAAACCACCAGTAGTCGCTGATGTTTCTGCCAAAAACATATTGTTTCCATAAAAATCACCGAAGTCTTGAATCCAACGAGATTTAAAAACCGAGTTCCCCCGAGAAATAGGCATGGCATGAAAAACCCCAGTAGGCTTTTGGCTGTATTCCTTTAAGGCGGTAAAGAATGGCGTTTGATAGCGATCTCTAATGCCCATCATGATGCTCAAATGTATTTCCAGTAAATCCTCTTTTCGATAGAAGATTCTTTTAAAGGTCTTTATGGTACTGTCTTTAAGGTCCCTTAATGCCGTATCCGTAACATAATAGGTATCTAATTCCGGTCTATATTGCCTTGCAAGCTTGCCCAAAATAGGCCCTAATTCTACCTCTTTTCTTCCCGACAGGTCAAGTTTAATAACGTTTTGAACGTAAGGCTTAATAATGGCCGAAATTCCTTTTGAATAGTAAGGCGGGGCATACCGGACTACAACTGCTTGAATGTTGTAGTTGAAAAGTAAGGTAATCAGTGCGTCTTGAAACGAACGCTGCACTACAAAACGATAGGTGAATGTGTCACTTTTTTGAGAGAGTTCCGCTGCTTTTTGATGAAGGGCGATCTCATCTGCTTCAGACATATCTTCCACAAAAAGCACTTCAAAATAATTCTGTTGAACATGGTCAGCTTCTTCCCTCTGCTCCACCTCCTTCATGCTTTTCTCATCACCCAGATTGATGAAGTCCGGATTGCTGCGATAACTGTCACTCACCAATTTCCGAGTGGTTTCTGCTACATTATTGGCCAAAGCAGTATGTTCTTTTCTACTCAGGGCCAACTTATATTGCTCAACAAGTTTTTTACCTGGGAAGGCAAAGAAAGCCTCTACCTCGCCAAGTTCTTTAAGCAGTATTTTCACACTATCGGTGATGGCACTTTCATTTTTGGAATCCCTATGACAACGTGCCAATTCAGAGGTTTGGTTCTTGAGGTAATTCCAATAGGTAACTCTTAACTGACCTATATTATAAAATGGAGCGGACGTATAGTTCTTTTTTTTCGGCACGATTAAATGTTAGAGTGTAAGGCCAATTTGTTTCCTTCAGAATCAATGAAAAGTGAAAAGTATCCAGAATCATCACTAATCATGGTTTTCCTCATAATAACCCTTCCACCAGCTTGTTCAATTCGTTCAAGCATGACTTCCATGTCATCAATGGCATTTAGATAAATCAATACTCCCGTTTCACTGGGAATACAACCTTGCCCCATGACTAAAGCGCCACCCACTCCTGATTCTGTGGGCAGCATAGCCATAGCATATTCTGCGGTTCCAATAATTTCCAATTCAACACCATAAACATGGTTAAAAAAAGCTGCCGCTCTCTTTAAATCCAGCACGGGAATTTCGAACCAGTTGAGAATAGGTTGTTTAGGCTTTTTCTTGATTGGTCTTGACATAAGATTTCCCATAGCTTTTATTTAAAGTTTAGTGTTGTTATTTACTCTACCAAATTCACTGGCAACTGAATCAAGCTTTCCTTTTGCTTCAATTCAGCGAGTTGTTCTGGTTTTTGAGGTTTAATTAAAGGCCCTAAAGATTCTAGGTATTCATGTTTCTTGTTTGAATTATAGATGCTAAAATCACCCATATGATCTCTGAAACTTTTCAGCGGCTGACCTAAGCGCATTACCCCCAGCTCTCTGCTTCGCTGAACTCGCTCCATATCAATTTCAATAGGGATAATTTCCTCGGTACTGCCTGCTTGATACATTATTCGACCATCAGGACCACACACCGTAGAACGGCCTATACCTCCAGAATCCAATCCATTTATATCGAAGAAATAGCACTGATTTACAGCTGCCATGGTTTGAGCAATTGAATGCTCAATGTCTCTGTCCATAGTACCTGTTAAGGTTGGGTGAAGTATTACTTCGGCCCCCATTACCGCTAGTGTTCTTACCGTTTCAGGGAACCACATGTCGTAACAAATAGAAACTCCGAAACGACCCACATTCGGGATATCGAAAATACAGAACTGGTCTCCTGGCGTCACACCTACTTCGTAAGGGTAGAAAGGGAACATTTTTCTGTATCTAGCAACAACCTCTCCTTGTGGATTAATCACCAAGGCTGTATTGTAAATTTTATCACCCGACTTCTCGAAAATAGAACCTGGAACGAGCCAGATTTTATGCTTTTTCGCCATGGCTTTCATTTCAGTTTCGAAATGGCCAGGCAATTCTTGAGCATAATAAGTGAGTGGGCCGTAGCCACATAATTCGCTAAAAAGAACAAGATCCACAGCTGGATACACATTCATAGTGATATCCAACTTCAACTTCATCATTTCCAAATTGGAATGGGTTGCGGATACCTTCATTTGTATCCCCGCAATAGTAAATGGCTTCATGTACTCTTAATTATTGATTTGAATTTTTATTTCTTCTATTAGTATATCGAGGCCAGCATTCAGCTGCTCGTCAGTAATCACTAATGGAGATAGAATTCGGATGACGTTTTTATAAGTCCCTGCACTCAAAAGGATCAAGCCTTTCTTGGCACATCCCTTCACTATTCTAGCACAAAGCTCAGCATCTGGCATATTTGGGTCGCCTTGCTCTACAAATTCGATTCCTTGCATTGCACCTACTCCTCGAATATCTCCAATGGCTGGGCATTCCTTCATGAAATCTCCCATCCTTTTATTAATCACTTCAGCAATATGAAGAGCCTTCGCATTAAGGTTGATTTCCTTCATGTATTTGATAGTAGCCAAAGCTGCAGCGCAACAAACAGGGCTACCGATATAAGTTCCTCCGATACTCCCAGGAGCCGCAGCATCCATTACTTCGGCACGACCAACAACGGCTGCGATTGGCAAGCCAGAGCCTAATGATTTGGCATATGTGCTCAAGTCTGGTTGAACACCATAATGTTGCCATGCCGCCCAATGACCCGTTCTACAAAAACCACTTTGAACTTCATCTATAATCAACATGATGTTGTGTTCGTCACAGTAATCACGAAGACCTTGTAGATAAGCTTTCGGTACTGGATTGAAACCACCTTCACCTTGGATTGGCTCTAAAATAATGGCCGCTAGGTTATCTGGATCAACTATGTTCTTCGCACTATCATGCAACAAAGAGAGGTGCTCCTCAACAAACTCTTCTTCGGTTCTTCCATTCCCTAAATGGTAGAAATTCGGGAAAGGTATTCTGTACACTTCAGGACTGAATGGTCCACAGCCTACTTTATAAGTAATCTTACTTGTCAGGGTCATCGCCATCATGGTTCTTCCATGATAAGCATCCGTAAAGCAAAGTATACCTTGCTTCCCTGTGGCTTGTCTCGCAATCTTCACTGCGTTTTCTACAGCCTCTGCTCCTGTACTGATCAACATTACCTTGGTATGATCACCATGAGGTAAAATTTCAGCAATCTGCTCACACAACTCTATGTAGGGCTCATAAGTCACCACATTGAAACTGGTATGCAAATACTTTTCTGCCTGAGCTTTGATTGCCTCAACAACAGGCTCAGGGCAATGCCCTGCATTAACCACCCCAATTCCTCCCGCAAAATCGATCAGTTCACGACCGTCTTCATCAGTAATTATCGCTCCTTTGGCATGGCTAACAGTAGCAGTATTGAATACGCCAACCCCGTTGGCGACAATTTTCTTCCTCCTTTCAAGGAGTTCTTGGGATTTAGTTTTTTCAGCAATCATTTATTTTAAAAGTCAATATTGAATAAGACATAGGAATAGCTAACAAGTCACACGATTTGTCTTAATTTTTTCACTTCTGAAAATTGGTCTATTTAGACTTTCCTCTCAGCAGATGAGAAACGTTAAAGGGAAGAAGGTGTATACTAATCTTGAATCTGAAGTAATCGCCACACGATACCGCAAAGCGATAAAATTGCGAAAAACATGATGGGATAACTTGCGATCTAAGACTCTTAATATAGGTAAAAAAAACGCTAATTCCTACTCCAATTACTTGAAAGACATTAAAAACATGCTTGACAAAAATTCTCACTTAGCCAATTGATCTGAGGATCGTTGGTTTTCATGAAATAGTAATTTAGAATTTAATGGAATCGCACTTATTACGACCAATAGATGGCGGCTTTAGTAGTCAGGGCCTTTTACCCCCGCCTCAACAGGTATGGATAAATGGTTTGGTTCTGGCACCATCGGACATTCATACTTGTCGCTATAAGCGCAAGAAGGATTATAGAGCTTATTGAAGTCGATGACCCACGCTGTTCCTTCAGGAATACCCTCATAATGTAAATAACGACCCGCACCATAAGTACTCTCACCCGTAGTAGCATCTACTAAGGGCAGAAACACGTAGGTCTTTTGACCAGGAATGGTGAAGCTTTGAATTCGGAGGTAAGCCTCCAAAGTATAAGGTTTGCCTTTTAAATCGAAATGAAGGATACCAATACGTTTATATAACTGGGTTGTTCCCTTGCTCGTATTGAGGGGGAATGGCTTTGAATCTGGAGTAGGTTCAAACTTTGCAACTACCCGATAGGCTTCATCAATAGCAAAGAAGTCGTGACCTTTAAATTCTTTTCGCTCATTAGCGGTCAAAGGAGATTTATCAGGATTCAAAAACTCTTCGTTTTGCTCTTTTCGGTACTCCTGAATTTCTTTGATATAACTCGGGCTTTGAGCATTTAAACCTACAAACGGAAACAGGCCAAAAAAAAGAATAGACAGCAATAAGAAACGCATAGGGGTTAAATTTTAATCAACACTGCCTTGTCAAAATTGATACCAAAGCAGTTTAATGCTAAGGTAAACAAACATTCATAATTGCAATTACACCGCCATTACTTGTTTGCGTTGAAGTATAAGTGACGAAATAAGGCTCATGATGAAACCAATTAAGAATACAGTGGCGAACATCAGGAGGGTACCTCCCAATACACTAAACATAAAACCATTGGCTTCCATCATGGCTGTGAACTTCGCTTCAAATTCCGGAGTTCCTATTTCTAAACCTTCAGCATAAGCGAAATACTGCTCATTGAAGTCGGGCATAATGAACGTTACGAAAAATACATTATAAATAGCGAAGGCAATTCCAGCCAAAACAGAAACTAATGACCCAATTTTTAGACCTAAACCAAAACTAAGCATCCCTTTATTGATTTGATCTCGGTAATGGCGCATTGCGAAATAGACGGTGGTCATGGCCACTATCATTGAAGTGTATCCAATTATTTCGCCCATGGCAAAACTATCCATCCCAAAGCCGATGATCAGCCCCGAAAGCAAAGGAATTCCTACCACAATTAGACCAGCAATAACTCCGTAACGAACTACAATATTTTTCATGGTTATGATTTTAGTACACTCAAATCAAGCTCAGAATGGCTAGAACCTATTCATACTTTAGTACCAAAATACATATTCCGACTTTAGTACTAGACTGGAATCTCTAATTTAGAACAAAGTAACCTGTCAAATAACCAAGTAGGTTAAGCGATAATACGCCACTCTTTCCCTCGAATCACGGCTTGGGTTCTGCGTTTCACATCCAACTTTACAAAGAGGTTAGAAATATGAGTTTTGATAGTGCTTTCAGAGATAAAAAGCTTTTCTCCAATTTCTTGATTAGATAAGCCTTCTGAAATCAACTGCAAGACTTCCAATTCTCTGGGACTAATGCCGAGACTAAGAATCCTTTTCTCATCAATCACTGAGGAAGGTTTCACCTCCACTATTCTCTCCTTTTTTATTCCCCTACCCAAATAAACCCCTAAAGCCATGAGGATGATAGCCGCTATTCCAATTACAAAATCGGAAGAGATTGAAGGAATGAAAAGGGAAGCGTTTGTTAACTGAAATAGAATTAGCAAAGCCAAAATAATCAAGCCAAACCGCAAAACTGTTTTTAATAGTGGAGACATTTCTAAACAGGTTTAGTAGTTTTCCAATGAAGTAACTTGGCCTCTAAAAATCTCTTCTCTGTAATATTCTGCGCCTGTGAAATGGCTTTATTCAAATGAATGGTTGCGTTTTTATAGTCTTCCAGTTCGGCATACAATTCGGCCTTTAAGGCTTGAAAAGATTGCACTTCAGATGACTCTCCTTCAATTTCAGCCATGGCCTCCAATGCTTTTTGAGCGCCAAGCACTTTACTCATCACAAATACTCGGCTCATTTTCACTACGGGCGATGGCTTCAATTTCATTAACCCATCATAAAGTTGAAAAATCACTTTCCAATTGGTCTTTTCATAGCTGGCAGCCACGGTATAATAGCTTGCAATGGCCGCCTCCAATTGATATACAGATGTATTTCCTGTTTTGCTAGACTCCTGCATAAATCTCCAAGCCCATTGAATATAATCTTCTCTGTAGAGACTTCTGTCCTGATGCTCCAGCGTCACCAAGGAACCGTCCTTTCCAGTTCTTGCAGGGAAACGTGCCGCCTTAAAAAGCATCATGGCAATCAATGCATTCAGTTCACTGGTATAGCAGTCTTTAGCATTGGTTAGAATAAAAGCCAACCGAATGGCTTCCTCACAAAGTTCATGACGAATCAATTCATCGCCCTCTGTGGCTTTATAGCCTTCATTAAACAAGAGGTAAATTACTTGAAGGACTACCTCAAGCCTCTCATTAATGGCTGATCCTTCTGGAACAGACAGCTCGCCCACTTCTGTCTTAAACTTCTGTTTTGCTCTGGTAATGGCTTTTTTAGCCGCGTCCTCTTTCTTCAAAAGTGCCCTAGCGATTTCCTTTACACTTAGTCCGCAAAGCAGTTTTAGGCTCAGCATCAACTGCTCCTGAAGTTTCATTGAAGGGTGACAGCAGGCGAAAATCATTCTGAGCTGTGCATCTACCAATTGCCCTTCTTCCAATTCAAAACCAAAAGCATTCTCATCCGAATTTTCATTTTGAGACTCGTAAGCCACAGATTTATTTTGTCTTCTGAGCTGGTCGATTAGCTGATTGTTGGCCACCCGATACAGCCAAGCCGAAGGGTTTTCTGGCATGGGTTGAAAACTCCACAGTTTGGCTGCTTTGAGCAAAGACTCCTGAACGGCATCTTCAATTTGATCAATCAAAGCGGATGAATAGCGATTCGTGAAAAGCGAAATCATTTTAGCATACTCTTGCCTAAAAAGGTGATCAAGAGTGATATTGATTTCGGGCTTTGACATTGATGCAAAATAACGAAAAAAGCCATCCGTCAGGTGACAGATGGCTTCTTGTTCAATCTATTTAAATTGAAGAATTACTTAATCGCGAATTCAGCATCTTGAACTCCAGTATTCACTTCAACTTTCATATCTGCTTCAATTGTACCAAGACCAGGAATGGCCATCTTGATTTTCTTTGGGAATTTGATACCATTTATCTCTTGGTACTCTATAACTTCCTGAGCGCCAGCAATTGACTCCGTCTTCACCTCTAAACCAGTTTCCTTACTGAAGTATCTTTTGCTTGTAGCACCAGAAGGTGATTTTATCGTCATCACATAGGCCTCATTTCCATTGACAGTTTCTAAGCCCGTCATTTCCAAGTTATAGCCCGCTTTGAAATAAAATAACTCAGGGAACATAATCGCCCCTTCCTTCATTGCATCCAACTCTGGCCCTGCAGGTACATTTTGAGGTTGACCTTGAACGGTAACTTTAACCTCTCCATTATTCACAATGGATTCTTGAAGCATCATACCACTTATTCCAGTTGATTGCTTGCTCATTGTGTTGCCTTTCTGCATAGTAGTAATCGTCAAAGTCTGTCCTTGAACAGTCGTTGTAATTACAGCCTTTACATCTTTAACAGCCTCAAGTTTCGCTGCACCACCGATTGCTTCTACATATCTAGCAATCACGGACTTTGCGTCTACAGACCCAACAGCAGCCTTCATAGCATCAGGATCAACCACATTTCCATCAGCATCATAATATGTAATTGGGCCAAATTGCTTCAATTTTGGAGCAATTTCTTCCGCTTTACCTACTACAACAATATTGGCTTTATCAGGACGAATGTATTTCTTCGCCATATCTTGAACATCCTGAACTGTAATGGCATCCAAACGCTTCAAATAGGTTGCGTAATAATCTTCTGGAAGGTTATTCAGCTGAGTATTCAATGCAAATTGAGCGACAGTACTTCTGCTTTCTAAAGACCTTGCAAACGAACCTCTCAATGAATTTTTAGCTAAATCCAATTCTTCTTGGCTCACCAATTCAGTACGAATACGGTTCATTTCACTAAAGAACTCAACCATGGCACTGTCAGTCACTTCATTCCTAACACTTGCATTGGCAGAAAAAGTAGCGCTATAACGGCTCGCTCCAATACTTGAATAAGCACCATAAGTATATCCTTTGTCTTCTCTAAGGTTAGTGAACAATCGAGCTGAGCTACCTCCACCAAGAATCTGGTTAAGCACACTCAACTTTGTTGCATCAGCCGAACCTGGCTTATTATCAACTGGATAGGTAATGTTAATCACCGACTGTACCGCAGAAGCTTTATCCACAATATTAACGTTGGTTTTTGTTACCGAAGCAGGTTGTACAAAGTTTTCAGGAGTGAAGTCACCTTCTTTCCAGTCAGAGAAATACTTCTTCACAAGTTTCTGAGCATCCTTCTTTGAGATGTCGCCCACTACCACCAAATAAGCAATATTTGGTTTGAAGTACTTTTTATAGTGATTACGAACGTCCTCAATGGTAATGTTGGCTACGGTTTCTTCCGTAGTCATTTCACCATAAGTATGCTCTTTTCCGTAGTTCACAATTGAACTGATAGTGCCCGAAATTGAATTCGGATCATCTTTGGCGGAAGCCAAGCTAGTCATGATTTGTTTCTTTACTTTTTCCAACTCATCCTCAGGAAAAGCTGGGTTGTAAAGTACATCCGTCATTAACTTTAGCACCTCTTCTTTGTATTTAGAAAGTGAAAAAGCCGACATAGAGGTGGCTCCAGCATTTACGCTAGCTCCCATAAAGTCGATTTCTTCATCTAAAACTTCTTTACTTTTCGAAGTGGTTCCCGCTCTCATGACTTGACCGAACATTCCAGCTAACCCAGATTTGTCTCCTTCGGTCATCGGGCCAGTATTAATTGAAAGTGTCCAAGCAACAGTAGGAAGCTTGTCGTTCTCCACCACAATTACTTTCAGGCCATTCTTCAACGTAAAACTCTCGTAGTCTCCAATCTTTATTTCTCTTGCGGCTGCAGGTTCTGGTCTTTTCGACCTGTCTAATTGGGCGAATGTGCTGACAGAAATCAGCGCAAGTGCCATTATTAATAGCTTCTTCATTCTCTATTCCCTCCTTCTTTTTTGATTTTTGACTCCTCAGGTTTTTCTTGTTCAGATTTTGGTCGGTAGGTTAACACCACCTTATTCTCTGGTACAAAATACTTTTTAGCTACGCGTTGCAAGTCTTCTCTAGTCACCTTTTTATAACGCTCAATTTCCTTGTTGATTAAGTCGGTATTTCCGAAATACACATGGTAATTGGCCAAGCTCTCTGCAATTGACTGTACCGAACCGTATCCAGAAATGAAATTGTTTTCCACTTGGTTTTTCACCTTTTGAAATTCTCTTTCCGGAATCAATTCGTTCTTAGTTTGCTCAATCATGGCATCTACTTCAGCCTCTAAATCTTCAATCGCCACGCCTTGGTTTGGAATAGCAAAATTGATGAACAAGCCTCCGTTTTCAAGCCCTAAAGGAATAGACTGCACAGCCAAAGCCATACCCTTGTTGTCTACAATTTCCTTTTGAAATCTTGAACTCTGTCCTCCAGAAAGCAAAGTTGTAAGCATTTGAAGTGCATAATAATCATCGGTACCCTGGGCTGGCATTCGGTAACCCTGCACCAAAGCTGGCACTTGAATATTATCGAAAACCGTTTCCTCTACCGTTTTCTCTAATTTTGGAGCCGTGATTTTAGGACGAGGAATCTCTCTTGTTCCTTTTTTGATTTCACTGAAATATTTATCAATCAGCTTCTTTGCTTCAGCTTTATCAATATCACCAGCGATTGAAAGCGTAGCGTTATTTGGCACATAAAACGTTTCGTAGAAGTCTACGAAATCTTGATCGGTTGCAGCATCAATATCTTCAAACGAGCCAATTGGTGCCCATTCGTAATTAGTGCCTCCGTAAGCATTTTTAAGCATTACAGAAATCACCGAACCGTAAGGTTGATTGTCTACTCTAAGTCGTTTTTCCTCTTTAACCACTTCTTTTTGTGTAGCAATTCCAGCAGAGTCGATTTTTGCATGAAGCATTCTTTCAGACTCCATGTACAAGCCAAGCGCGAGCTGGTTTGACGGTAAAGTTTCGAAGTAATACGTTCTGTCGTTAGAAGTATTCGCATTTAGGCTTCCTCCGGCCGCTTCAATAATTTTAAAGTACTCTCCTCTTTTTAGGTTGGGCGACCCTTCAAACATCAGGTGTTCGAAGAAGTGAGCAAAGCCCGTTCTTCCTTTGGGTTCGTTTTTAGAACCTACATGATAAAGCACCGATACCGTAACGATGGGTGTGGAATTATCTTGATGAAGAATTACATGAAGACCATTGTCCATGTCATACTCTTCAAATTCGATATTTTGGGCTTGAGCCACAAAAGTAGCCATTGCGCAAAACACCAGAATCAGACTGGTTTTTCTAAGCATAAGTATATAGGGTTTGTTTTAGCTTCAAATTAAGCCAAAATATTTTTGATCTTCTAGTGTGGATGGCCAGCGGAAAGATATTCCGCTGGGTGGGTAGTAAATAGGATGGGTTACTTGAGGTGTCTTAAGATTTCGTGCACCTCTGGCGTTTTCAATCTTGGGCCGTATTGACTCACGATTTTTGAGCTCGCTAAACTGGCTAATTTACCAGCTTCAGCATAAGACATTCCGTTGGTGATTCCGTACAAGAACGCACCAGCGTACATATCCCCAGCGCCATTGGTATCGATTGCTTTTACATCATATGCTTCGATATCAATAAAAGTATCGCCATCGAAAATCATAGCTCCGTTCTTACCCTGAGTAATCACAAATCGTTTAGCGTCCTTCTTCATCGCCTCACGTGCCTCTTCCAAGTTATCCTTTCCCGTGTAGGTTTTAGCTTCTTCTTCGTTGCAGAAAATCAAATCTACCGAAGCACCAATTACTTCTGTAAACTGTGCTTTGAAGAAGTTAGCAATGGCAGGATCTGAAAGTGTAATTGAAGTTTTCACCCCATAATCTTCGGCTATTTTCTTGCCTTTCATCATCGCCTCCACTCCATTGGGAGAGGTGGTCAAATAACCTTCGAGGTAAACATATTGAGAGTCTTTAATGGCATTTTCATCCAATTCCTTTACAGAGAAGTTTGAAGTTGCGCCCAAAAAGGTATTCATGGTTCGGTCTGCATCAGGTGTAATCATTACCAAGCACTTTCCTGTAACTCCTTCTTCTCTTTCTTGCTTGTCGAGATTCGTTTCTACTCCCGCCTCACGCATATCTTTCATATAAAAATCGCCAAATTCATCATTGGCTACCTTACACGAATAGAAAGACTTTCCTCCAAACTGGCTGATGGCAATCATAGAATTGGCCGCAGAACCACCCGACTTACGAACGGTATCCGTTTGCATCATCGAATTGATTAATCTGAACTGAGTTTCTTCGTCCACTAAGGTCATTAAACCTTTTTCTACCTTATGCTCGGTTAAGAATTGCTCATCGATCTTGAACTCAAGATCAACCAAAGCATTTCCAATGCCATATACATCGTACTTCTTTTTCATATGCTGTTATTAAATAAAGGACGCTCTTTTAAACTCCTTCGTTTCATCAAATAATTTTCGGTAAGTAATGTGTGTTTTCCCAATTTCGGCACCAATCTGCTCCGCTACACGCATCATTTTAGGATTGAAATCACCAATCCAGTTCATTTCCATATTTTCATACGGAAAGCCCTTTTTCCAAGCCATGGTTTTCACAAACGATACGACTAATCCTCCTTCAACTCCTTTTCGCTGATGCTTTGGCACAACGCCAAATACAATCCCTAAAGCCTTTTTGCATACACCCGTTTTGAGCATATACATGAATTTAATCTTCGACCATAAGTTCCATTGGCCATTTAGGTGTTTGTAAAGCTGGTTTAATTCTGGAATTGAAATAAAAAAAGCGACAGGCTCTCCTTTATAAAAGGCAAACCAAACGATTTTAACATCGGTAATTGGCTTTAGCTGCTTGAAGATATTATGTGCCTGCGCCTCGGTCATGGGTTTTACTCCATTATGACCAGTCCAAGCTTCATTATAAACCTTCAAAAAGTATTTATGGGCAATTTTAAATTCGTCTTTCCTGATGTGTCTAAACTCATAATCAGGGTTATCCAAGCTACTTTGGGCTTTTGTATAAAAGCGATCGTCTAACTCTACATGGTTGCCCACCGGGCGCTCGTAAGTGAATTGTTTAAAGTATTCCTTAAAGCCGTAAGCTTCGAAAAGGTCTTTGTAGTAAAGAAAGTTATAAGGCATTTGATAGTTAGGCTCCGAAAACCCATCGATCAAAAGCCCCCACCAATTGTTTCGGTCACCAAAATTGATTGGCCCGTCCATGGCTTCCATACCACGTTCTTCAAGCCATTTTTTGCCCATATCGAAAAGCATAAATGCAGCTGCTTGATCATCAATACACTCAAAAAAGCCAATTCCACCAGTAGGTTGCTCTTGCGCCTCGGCTACTTTTTTGATGATGAATGCCGCCAGCCTACCAATCACCTCGCCCTTATCGTTCTTTAGAATCCACCGAATGGCCTCGCCATTTCTATAGTTCTTGTTTTTACTAGGATCGAAAACCGCCTTAATATCCTTATCAAGGGGTCTAATCCAGTTTTTTTCATTCCTATAAAGCCTTACGGGCAATTGAATGAATTCTTTCTCAGAATGGCTATCGGTAACTTCAAATATCTGCATGTACGAAATTGGGCAGCCCAAAAATAATTAGATATACCCAACATCAAAATGTTATGCGTAGGCTTTTGAAAAGAATGTGATTGAAGGTAAATCTTTGTGTCGAAAAATTTACACAAGCTACTTCTTTAGTCCTTTTGCCAAATTAGGATAATCGGTGATGACACCATCTACACCATCAGCCACCAAACGTTCCATGTCTTTACGATCATTCACTGTCCAAGGAATCACTTTCATACCTTTTTCATGGATCAAATCAATGTCCTCTTTCTTCAGAAGAATATAATAAGGGCTGTAAACCTCTGGGGTAAAACCTAGCGCTTCCAAATTGGCATCAATCCCTTTGGCGTTTTCTACCAAGGCCACCAATCGTACTTCTGGATTAGATTTATGTAAATGCTTTAACACATTAAAATCAAATGACTGAATCGTGAATCGATCATTGCTAAGTCTTTCTCTAATTACTTCTAAGACTAGCTCGGAGAACTCATCCACCTCTGGTTGGCTCACATTATACTCACTTTCTACACTTTTGATTTCAATATTGTAACCCACCTTTGGAAGGTTGTTTTCTTTCAAGTGATCTTCTACCATTGAAATCAAATCGGCCAATAACGGCTTTACCGTTGCTATTTTTACTTGATCAGGAAAACGTGCATTACCTCTCGATCCGCAATCATAACCCACCACCTCATCGTAATCCATCTGGTAAAGATTAAGTGTTTTCTCTTCATCTTTTGTCACAGGCTGCCCATTAGGTTTGCTACAAATATCAGACAGCATATATGGGTCATGCGAAACCACAACTTGTTTGTCTTTTGTAATCACCACATCCAGTTCCAAAGTAGTTACCCCTTCCTTTAAGGCCCTCATAAATGCTGGGATAGAGTTTTCAGGCATTAAACCTCTGGCACCTCTGTGACCTTGAACATCGAATGGCTCTTGTGCTTTGGAGCATGAATTAAAATACATAACAATTAAAAGAGTGCAGATAATATATTTCTTCATAGCATAAATATTTATGAACTTTAGAGTTAAATCAATTCAATGAGTTCTTCAAATCCCGAAAACACCAAAATGCATCTGGTTGATTATTTTAGAAGGCTACCTGTTCCTGCTAAGTTAAAGGAAGATATCTACTTCAACGATAACATAAAGTTAAATCAAAACCTGATAGATAATATCTCTAAAATCAATGTAGTCATTGGCCCTAACAACTCGGGTAAAAGTCTCTTCTGTAGGGAACTATTAAAGACACAAATCGAATCAGAGTATTTTTCAGACTACAAAATCCATGATCTAAACATTAAGCTTAAAGAGTTTAAAAAAAGATATACGGCAATTTTCAAGGGACTCAATACAGATTATTTTCAAAATAACGATGGTATAATCAGACTTTCAATGCTAAATAAAGCATTTACAGAAATCACTAAAACAACAAATATTAGGCAACTGCATAGAGAAATTGAACCATTGTTAAATCGACTTTCCACAAGCTATTTCTGGGGACTAAGCAATGCTTTACCAAAACATGACATTGACGAACCTCTTTCAGATAAAAAATCATTGGACATCAACAAAAAATTCGAGCCAATTGTCAAGGAATTCAAAGAGGTTTTCAATAGATGCTTTAATCAATCTCCGTTAACGAGAATTTATACGCCAACAATTCGAACCCTAAGAACCTACCAAGGCGGTTTAGATATTAGAGAAAATGTAAACGATGATTATTCTCTATTAGAGAATAATTCAGAGGCCACCAACCTAACACTTGTTAATAAAGAAACAATAATTAATACTGGACAGAATTTTTATAAGGAAATACGGACTTTAAATAACTCAGACTTCGCTGGGCAACAAAAGCTCCGTAGCTTTCAAGATTTTCTATCTGTTAATTTTTTTGACGGGCAAAGTGTCCATATTATCCCAGATGAACATAAACCACTAATAAATATCAAAATAGGTATTGAAAGGGAGCAGTTGATTCACAATCTCGGTGAAGGAATTCAGAGTATTATCATACTAACCTTCCCTTTATTCATGTTTGAAAATGCCATTTTAGTTATCGAAGAACCTGAATTATTTATCCACCCAGGATTACAAAGAAAGCTTCTTGAAATTTATAGCAGTAATGAAATCTGTCCAAATTTCATCTTCTTTTTAGTAACCCATTCGAATCATATCATGGAGGCCGCGTTAAGTTGTCCAGACAGCACTCTTTTTTCAATTGAAAAGCTTATACCTAAAAACACCAATAGTCACTCCGTTCTTCCAAAGTTCAATTTAAGGACTCTGAGTTTTGGCGATGATAGAATTCTAACCTCTCTTGGAATAACCAACAACTCAGTTTTTCAAAGCAACTCTCTTATTTGGGTCGAGGGCATTACAGATAAATTATACCTGCAAAAACTAATCTCCACCTATCTTCAAAACCCAAAGAAAAAGATTCTCGAAAAAGCTAGGGACTTCGTTGAAGGCAAACATTACATGTTCGTTTTCTCAGCGGGGGACAATATTATACACTATGACTTTAATGAAGAAGTCTCCATTAAGGAATTGAGTAAAAAAAGTGCTGTTAGGTTCATTTGCTCAAAATCTCTTGTAATTGTTGATAGTGATCTCAACAAAAATAGGGAGAGAAAAAACAAACTAAAATCAGAGTTAAAGTTAAACTTCCTAGAACTGCCTGTGGTAGAGATTGAAAATCTTTTAAGTCCAAAAGTGGTTATTAAGACGGTACAATCATTTCCTTCTTGGAGCACCTCTCAAGAAAGTGACTTCCCTCCTTTCTCAGAGAGCGATTACGAACAGAAACGCTTAGGGAGTTTTATAGACACCCATTTTCAAGGTGTCAAAACAAAGGGAAGAAAAAAGAAATTCGCTATTAGCTCTAAACCCGAATCTTCAATCAATTGCAAAATTGAATTTTGTGAAAATGCTTTAAATCATATAACCCCAACAAGTATGTCTGTTTCCTCACAAAAGGTTGTAGAAAAAATCCTTCAGTTCATCATAAAGGCAAACCATCAAGTCTGAAATTTTCAAATCGTCCATCACAACCTTAAAAAGAGATTAAATAATTATCACTCTTGGTTTATAAATCGTTACTTTTCGATGTATAAAACCCATAAACCATGAGAAAGAAAATTTTATTTCTGATGTGCCTCTTTCCGCTCATGAGCTTTGCCCAACAAAACTGGGGAGCAAAATTCGAACAGCTGGGTACAACACTTCCAACACCAAACGAATACAGAACAGGATCAGGAGAGCCTGGACCAGCCTACTGGCAGCAAAAAGCCGATTACAGAATCGCAGTAACTTTAGATGACAAAACTCAGACGATTTTTGGTACTGAAACGGTGACCTACACCAACAATTCGCCCTCTACCTTAAAATACATTTGGCTTCAGTTGGACCAAAACGTGAGAAAAGCCGACAATACAGGTGCACTCACCAATGGTTTCGGGCAGCTCAGCGATAATACTACCAGCTTAGGTACCAGTAGAGCGGCATCTATGATAGATGCAGGTTTTGATGGTGGTTTCAAACTAGAAAAAGTAACCGACACAAAGGGAAAGCCATTGACTTATCTGATCAATGACACCATGATGAAGATCACGCTACCAACACCTTTAAAAACTGGAGATTCTTACAGTTTCAACATGGCTTGGTGGTATAATGTCAACGATAGGGCACAACTTGGTGGCAGATCTGGTTACGAGCATTTTGTTGAAGATGACAATTACTTGTACACCATTGCTCAATTCTACCCAAGAATGGCCGTATATGACGATGTTAACGGATGGCAGCACAAGCAGTTCTTAGGCTCTGGAGAGTTCGCCCTTACTTTTGGCGATTTTGAGGTATCCATTACCGCTCCTTCAGATCACATTATAGCGGCTACGGGTACTTTACAAAACCCTTCAGATGTACTGACAAAAACAGAACTACAGCGCTTTGAACAAGCCAAAAAGAGTTTTGATAAACCTGTAATCATCACCACACAAAAAGAAGCAGAAGCCAAGGAAAAGAAAAGAGCGACCACTCAGTCTACTTGGGTATTCAAGGCTGAAAACGTAAGGGATTTTGCCTTTGCCAGTTCTAGAAAATTCATCTGGGATGCGCAAGCAGTTAAGTTAAAAAACAACACACCTTTGGCCATGTCATATTATCCAAAAGAGGGTAATCCCCTTTGGGAAAAGGAATCGACTAAGGCTGTCGTAAACACATTGATTTCTTACTCCAACATGTCTATCGCCTACCCATACCCGAAAGCCATTTCGGTACATGCGGCCAGCATTGGCATGGAATACCCAATGATCTGTTTCAACTTTGGTCGTCCGCGCCCTGATGGAACTTACGATGACTTTATCACTACCAATATGGTTTCTGTAATTGTTCACGAAGTGGGACACAACTTCTTTCCAATGATTGTGAATTCAGACGAAAGACAATGGGCTTGGATGGATGAAGGCTTGAATTCATTCTTGGAATACAGAACCATGCACGAATACTATGATTACCTGCCTTACACTGACAACTCACCAGCCGCCATTGTACTTTATATGAAGGGTAGCAAAGATTTTATGCGCCCAATTATGACAAACCCAGAGCAGTCACTTCAATTGGGGCCAGAGGCCTATTCTAAGCCATCGGCAGCATTGGTAGTACTCAGAGAAACCGTTATGGGCCCCGAATTATTCGATGCTGCGTTTAAAGAATATTCAGAACGCTGGGCATTTAAGCACCCAAAACCAGCCGATTTTTTCCGTACCATGGAAGATGCTTCTGGCGTTGACTTGGATTGGTTCTGGAAGGGATGGTTCTACACTACCGACAATGTAGAGGTCGAAGTGAGCGATGTGAAATGGTTTCAAATCAAAGGTGAGAACGAGCAGATTGAAAAGAAGGTGAATGCACAGGCTGGAACGCTGGGTAACGAGCAAAACGCAGGCAATCCATTCTATGCTAGCCCTCAAGAAATTGAGTTGACAGATAGCCGTGTAAGAAATGAATATCGAAGTGAAATCCCGAACGATGCTATCAGAAAGCGATTGGCAGGCAAAAACCTTTATCAGGTTACTTTCAAAAACACGGGAGGCTTAATTACTCCTCTGATCATTGAATGGACTTATAAAGACGGCAGCAAAGAAATTGAGAAAATTCCTGCAGAAATCTGGAGACTTAGCGAAAGCGAGGTGACTCATATTTTTGCTAAGGACAAAGAAGTGGCCAGCATGGTGTTTGACCCAAATAAGGAGTTGGCCGATGTGAATACGGAAAACAACAGCTTCCCAAGAAGTGACACCAAAAGTGCTTTTGATAAAGCCAAAGAAAAAGGAGGAAACTAGTTTCCTTTCTCAGAACAGCTGAACAGAACCCCAAGGCCTTTGGCTTTGGGGTTTTCTTTTTTTAAGCTGAAAAGGTATTTCAACCAAAAAACAAGCAGATTCCCCTTTCGTAAAAGCGGCATAACCTTTTGGCCCTTCTATCAGTAAAGGAAAGCGGTTACTTTTTAATAGCATTTTGGAAGAAAAAACATTTGAACTGAAGGCACAACCCGCACACAAAATAGCCGTGCCCCTATTTTTACTTACAGCCCTGTGTTACTTTATCCCTATTGGGTACTTCTACTTTAGCTGCTGCGAAACCGACAGTACCTTTATTTGGTTTGGTGGATTCTATTTAGCCCTTGGCCTTATTTACTTGGTCAGAAAGCATACCCAGAATTAGTTCTGCTAAAATTCCTTTTCTGTAGATTTTCATAATCGTATAAATTATTATAATTGCAGCTCATTCCAGGCGTTGCACAGGCCTGCGTTATACTTCGGTGGCTTCGGTGGCTTCGGTGGTGTGCTCGTTGTGGGTGAGAGGTCGTATATTTCAAAAAGACTCTAATATCGTGACTATAGAGTGGTGATGTTGTTTTGTAACAGCAACGTATTGTGAAGTAATAGATTGAACTACACAAGCACATTAACAATAGTTAATGATACTGTTGGCAATACTTACTAACACTAAATGCAACACAATGTGTTATTGCATACACAAATTATAATACATTTGTAACTATATTTACACGTTATGGCGAATGAGAAACCTCTATTACTACCTAAGTTACAACTACTGATGGACGAAGTAGGTGAACAAATAAGACTTGCCCGTCTACGAAGGAAACTAAGCACCAGTAAATTAGCTGAGAGAGCAGGTATGAGCAGAAAAACTCTTTACAATATAGAAAATGGTTATCCAGGAGTAAGCATAGGTTATTATTTGAATGTGCTTAAAGTATTAGGGCTTGAAAAGGATATACTTCTATTGGCTAATGATGATGAGCTAGGAAGAAAGCTCCAGGATGCTGGAATGATAACAAAAGAAAGAGCCCCTAAAAAGAAATAGTTGTGGCAACAAGAGAGATACACGTATATGCTGACTGGCAAAACCTTAGTGCTCCAATGTTTATGGGAACTCTTATGGCTGAGCAATTAAGAGGCAAAGAGGTGTTCTCATTTGAATATGAAAAAACATGGTTAGCTTCTAGTTCTGCCTTAGTGCTTGATCCCGACTTACAGTTCTATACAGGACCTCAATACTTGAGTGGTGATAGCAAACCTAACTTTGGGATGTTTCTCGACTCATCACCAGATAGATGGGGACGAATTCTGATGCGAAGAAGGGAGGCTGCAGAGGCTAGGTTAGAGGAGAGAAAGGAAAATAAACTATTTGAAACAGACTTTCTTTTAGGTGTATTTGATGGACATCGTATGGGTGGCTTGCGGTTTAAGACTGAGCAAAATAGGCCATTTTTAAGTGATAATAAGAGATTGGCCAGCCCGCCCTGGACATCTATTAGGGAGCTTGAACAAATTAGTTTGAAGCTTGAAGAAGATGATGTAGTTGATGATCCGGAATATTTGAACTGGTTGAATATGCTTGTGGCACCAGGGTCATCACTAGGCGGAGCAAGGCCTAAAGCCAGTATTCTTGATCCAGCAGGCCATTTGTGGATTGCAAAATTCCCAAGTAAGAATGACCATGAAGATACTGGCGCTTGGGAAATGGTAACCTATGAATTGGCGCTAAAGGCGGGTATTAATATGGCAGAGTCCCAAGCTCGTAAATTCTCCAGCAACCACTATACGTTTTTAACTAAAAGGTTTGATCGTACAAATACTGGTGAACGTATCCACTTCTCTTCTGCCATGACACAGCTTGGATATAATGACGGGCAAGATGCTGGAGATGGTGTCAGCTACTTAGAGCTAGTTGAATTTATAAGCGCACATGGTGCTCGGGTTAATGAAGACCTTAAGGAATTATGGAGAAGGATTGTTTTTAACATTTGCGTATCGAACACGGACGATCACCTAAGAAATCATGGTTTTTTACTTTCACAAGAGGGTTGGATTCTATCGCCTGCTTATGATATTAACCCCATTGAAACAGGTCGTGGATTAAAACTCAATATTTCTGAAAATGATAACTCTTTAGACTTACGGCTAGCCATGGAGGTTCATGAGTATTTCAGACTGAACAAGGCAGAAGCATTGAAAATAATTAACACCGTAAAAACATCTGTTAGTAAATGGAGCGAGCTTGCTGATAAATATGGAATATCCCGATCGCAGCAAGAATTGAAATCTTTAGCTTTCAGCCATGCAATAAGTTGATGACAGAGCAAAAAATATAGGGCCAATTACATTTAATCAAATGTTTAAAATTCATTCCATTGTAGTTCAATACTGAATAAGCACCCAATCAGGTTGATTTTTTTGACTTAGGTGTAAATTTTTCAAGTTGCCTTGGCCTGCTCATAAAAGTCATGCTATCTTATCCACTCAATTTTGTCAAGAAGTATTCCGCAATAGATCGAGCATGATAATTAAGAAACTGAGAGGACACAATCGCATATGGAAAGACATTGAAATGTGGAGAAATGAAAACCTTCAACTCGATATGGAATCCTTAAAAAGTAGCCAACGCGACCACACCAAAATTTGGGTCAGCCCCTATTGCGACTACACAATGCTGAACAGCGAATACCCGCAACCCAAAGGCAAAACCCGTCAAAAAATCCTTAATGGTTTAATTGACATTTATAATGAATGGAAAAAGCAGCTAGATGAACTGGGCGAGCCTTACTACCTTAAAATATGGCTTAACGATCCTTATTTCTCTCAATCTCAGGTAGTCTGTGCGATTGGTGATTTTCTCCACTTTTATGACAGTACATTCTTTAAGCCTGAACAAGAATACACAACACAAGCTGAACCTAGAATCAAAAACCTTCCTGCTGGCTTTAATTGGGAATGTCGTCTAGACGAAATGCATTTGACCAGTAATGACTTGGGCCAGCCTGAAGATTACTTTGATGAAGAAGATTACCTCATAGAGAAAAATCGGTTCGAAGCCCAAATAAAAAGACCACACCGAAAAACAGTCAGCAAATCAGATGACGGTGAAGTAACAGAGTATTACTCCTTCAAATTGGGGCATGCTTGGCTGGGAAGTAAGGACTAACCAAGTTAAATCACTTCAGTTTCCTTCTCAAAAACCATTTTCATAAAGGATGGCCTGTATCCTTTGATATTTATTTAAAAAAATATTCAATCATTAACCACTCATTCACAGACTGTTAAATAGTTTACTCTGGAATATTTAAATATTTTTATTTCAATGTTGGAACTTCAATGTTACAACATTAGTTAGCTACTTGAATTTGAAAAACTATAAAACAAAAAATACAATGAGAAAATTTGAAGTACCTACAAGAGAACAAGTAGCCCCTGCGGCACAAGCAATTTTTGATGGCGTAAAACAGAAAATAGGAATGGTGCCGAACATCTATGCGACCATTGGCTATTCAGCAAACGCGCTAGATTCATATTTGGCCTTCCAAGGTGCACAGGCCAAAGGATCATTCAATGCAAAGGAAAGAGAAGCTGTAGCACTTGCTGTAGCACAAGCCAACGGATGTTCTTATTGCCAAGCCGCGCATACTGCCATTGGAAAAATGAATGGCTTTAGCGAAGAGGAGACTTTGAATTTAAGGGCTGGAAAAAGTGAAAATGAGCGTTTAAACGCAATTGTTGCTTTAGCAAGAGAGCTTACCCTTAAACACGGCCGTCCATCTAGCGAAACTGTAGAGAACTTCTTTGCCCAGGGTTTTGACAATGCCGCACTTATAGATTTGGTGCTTTTGGTAGCCGATAATACTGTAACCAACTACGTGAATAACGTTACAGAAATAGCCCTTGATTTTCCAGTGGTAAAACCGCTTGAAGAAGCCGTAGAAGCATAATTACTGCAATAATTATAGATAAAGTTTTTGGTGATTGTTGAACATAGCCATCTAGCAATCAGGGTAAAAACCTTGTGCGTTAGATGGTCTATGTGTTTATAGGCCTTCTTCTATTAACTCGAATCAGATTTTGATTTCGCCAGTCAATGTTATAACATTAGGTCTAATTTAGTAAGCCACCCGACAATATTTTAAAAATGGATACGCAAACAAACGCTCAGAACACCAAAAGTATCAAAGAGCAATTGCGAGCAAACCTTTTGTACTCTGCCTATTGGCTCAGCGATTTGACCACCGAGTTTTTAAAACACTACGACATCACTCAACAGCAGTTCAATGTATTGACCATTTTGGGTGAACAACATCCCGACCCCATAAGTACCAAGCAGATCAGAGAACGAATGATCATTAGCAATTCTGATACTTCGCGCTTAATAGATAGACTTTGCGATAAAGGTTTGGCCTGGAAAAGACCTTGCCAGCATGACGGCAGATTGATTCAGGCATTTATTCATGAGAAAGGGCAAGCACTTTTGAGCGAAATCGACCAGAACATGGGCAAACTTGATGATGTGATGTGCAATATTACCGAAGCGGAAGCCACAGTAATGAACAAGCTGTTGAACAAAATGAGATTCCACGCCAAGGAGAAAATGGTTTAGATTAACCCGAACCTTTGCACGCTGCTGCCTATTTCTCCAACGCTTCAACTGGGCCAACTAAATGATCTACTGTTAAACTATCGCTCACCAAATTGAGCACCCCTAAAGTATCGATTGTCGTTTGGAGCATTGCTGGGTTAAGATGCGGACGAGGTGTCCAGCTTACATCTTTGAGCCATGCTTCTACATCTTCTGGCTTTAAATGATAGAAGTCGCTGATCAGTTTTACTTTATCTGTACTAGCAATGAATTGATTCACTTGCTGAAACAAGGCATTTATAGTTGTCAATACAGCTTCTTTCTTTTCTTCAAAGGCCTTGTCCGACACGCAAATCACGAAGCAGCTGAAAGGCGTTTTTCGCTCTCCTACTCTTCTGAACTCTCCACTGTCCACTAAAGATTTGGTCGTGAATTTCTCCCAGAAGAAAATATCTGAATCGCCATATTTGAATGATTCGCGTGCACCGGCCAAATTATCGATCACTTCGAATTTCATATCCTCGATAGACCAGCCTCTGGCTTTTGCGTCAATAATGGCCATCAAGTGAGAGCCCGAACCATAGCGGCTAATGGCATAACGCTTGCCTTCAATGTCCGAAACAGTTTGCGAATCAGAATTAGCAGGCACATGAATACCCCAGGTTAAAGAAGAATCGACATAAAAACTGAAGATCTTGAATGTTTTCCCTTTATCAATTCCTTGAACAGCCCCTTCGGTAAGAAGCACTCCGATATCTAAATCACCTTCGTCTAAAGCTTGCGCCAAAAGGCCCGTTCCACCATGATAATCCGCCCAGTGTGGTGCAATGCCAGATTTTTCAAGTATTCCTGAAGAAAGCAATAGTTGCCAAGGCATATTAAAATGTTCTGGCACTCCCCCTATTTTCAATTCAACCATTCCTCTTAAAAAAATTTGAGGCGCAAAGAACACCAAAATCATAGAGAAAAGCGCCCAAAATGTTCAAAGAATGTCGGGCTGCTGAGGTAAGAGGTAGATTAAACCAGCAAAAGGAAAAATAATGATAGTCTTACGCTAGACCGTTTTCAGTATTTATTAGAAGAAACTCCAGTTTCATCTAAATACATTAACCTGCTTGGCTTTCTCCCATAAGTCAAGCCCTTCCATTTGGTGCCATTAATTGACTCGAAACTTAGACCATTTGGAGAGCCATTCACATAAAAGGCAAATTTCACATCTGGTTCGCTCGGGTAAGCGGATTTCTCATAAGCACCTAATTCATTTACAACCATAGCCTTGCCCTTTTTCAGTTGAAAACTCAACTCAGTCCAGTTGCAGCCTTCTGTGCATTTCATTTCAACTAAATCCCCACCTCTTTTAACTTCAATTTTAAAAGAGGTCATTTCAGTATCAGGGTAAGAAAAAAGAAACGATGAGAGGATAAAAGCTGTTGACCATACAAATTTCATACAGGTACAATTTTACATCTTTAAGTTAAGTCATTTCCCCTTTAAATCAAATCTATTAATTTCATACATCACAATTAGTCAACTTTTAAGACTGTAAATCTTTAATTCAGTCATTTTGAAGATTTACAGTGAATCAGCTCGCTATTCAGTTCATGGAGGTTGAATTAGCAAAATAAAACCCCTAACAACAGATGTCATTAGGGGTTCTTAAACTTATAAATTGAAATTGATTACCTGATTTCCTTCATCAATTCTTCAATGGCTTTTTCCAGCTGTTGGTCTCTTCCTTTGTCTACAACACCCGGCATCAACTTCACTTTAAACTGAGGTTCAGTCTGGTTGTTTTCCATCCATTCACCCGCTTTGTTTTTAGCACTTACAGGTACAACGCCCCATCTTCCACCATCGGGTAAACCTTCCCAACCAGCAAAACTACAAGTACCAGGCACTGGCATCCCTACCGTTTTTCCAATTTCAAGTTCGGCATAACCAATAGCAAAGCAGCTGCCGTCAGAGTACATACTTTCGTTGAAGAGGGCCAAAGTCGGCTTCGTCCAGCGTGAGGTTGGTTCGCCTCCTACAACTTTGGCTTCAGTAGCATAAGTAAGAAAAGGCTCGCCCGTGAAGAACATGGCCAAATCTGCCACTAAGTCACCTCCACCATTAAATCGTGTATCGACTACCACGGCTTTACGGTCAGAGAATTTGCCCATCATATCTTCATAGATACTTCGGTAAGGTCCATCGCTCATGCCCGGTATATGCACATAACCCAACTGACCATTACTTTTCTCTTCGACTTCTTTCTCGTTAATTTTCACCCAACGATCATAGAGCAAACCTCTTTCTGCACCTAGAGAAATAGGCTTCATCGTGATTTGTTGTCTCTTTTTAGTAGCAGGGTCATAGATTTCTAACAAAGTGAATTGGTCTGCCTTACGGTTTAAGTACTTGGCTACATCAATATTCTGTGCAATGGTTTCTCCATCAATTTTCTCGATGATCATTCCCTTTTTCACATCGATGTTGGCTTTATCAAGTGGGCCGCCTTTGATCACTTCGGCAATTAAAATACCATTGCCTTTGTGCTTGTAATCCATAAAAACACCAAGCGAAGCAGTGGCATCTGGATTAGGAATACTTGTGCTGTACCTAGCGCCAGAGTGCGATACGTTCAATTCACCCAGCATTTCTGAAAGCATTTCTGAGAACTCATATGAGTTACCGATTGAAGGCAGATACTTAGCGTATTCTTTTCTCATTAACTCCCAATCAATGCCATGGAAAGTTGGTTCGTAGAAAACATTCTTAGTTCTAATGTAGACATGGTCGAACATATACTGACGCTCTGCAACGGCATCATAATTCATTTCACCTTTCACATCAACTCCTTCTCGTTTTCCGCTTTCTGGATCAATTTTAGAGATTTTACCTCCGCTCAATAAGTAAAGATTCTTTCTCTCTTTGTCCCAAGTAAGACTACCGAAACCAGCATCCAATTTCAAGGCCATTTTGGTTTCTCTGGTTCTTAAATCGGTACTCCAAAGGTTCATTCCCTTTTCGAAACGTGCCAAATAATACAGCTTATCGCCATCTTTGGAAAGCACAGCATCGCCCAAGCTAGAAGAGTGAATGGTCATTTTTACCCTTCGGTCTTTCATATCATCCCAATCGAAAGTGAGGTCTTTCACTTTTTCTTTCTCCTTATCCTTATCGTCTTTTTTGTCTTTGTCCGCATCTTTGTCTTTCGTCTCATCCTTTTTGGACGCCTTTTCGATTTCTTTCATCAAGTCATAATCTTCTTTGCTCAGGTTGTACTTATCCCAAGCATCTTGATCGAAGAACATGCTATACACATCGCGTTGTGACGAACCGCTGGTGGCGTAACTCTTCAAACCATCACGATTACTGAACCAAATCATTTGTTTTCCATCATTCACCCATTTTGGATTACCATCTCCATAGCCGCTTTCGGTAAGGTTCACTCTTTTAGAACCATCTGCCGCCAAAAGCAAAATTTCGCTATTGCTCAATGTTTTTCCCCAATCGAACAAAAGCCATTTGCTATCTGGGCTCCAAGTGAAAGACTGATCGCCATCGCCCATGTGGAACAAATCATCCGGTGTCATTAAAACGGTAGCGTTGTTGGAAGCTAAATCCACTACTTTTAAAGTTCTTCTTCCTTCAATAAAGGCTAGTTTTTTTCCATCGGGTGAAAAGTTGGGAAGGTAATTATCTAACTTATTTTGCACCAAAGGCTCTTCTTTCAACAAGGTTGAAGCGAAGAAAAATGGCTCTTCGGTTTCACGAACTCTAGTGGTTTTGAAAATGCTCCATCTGCCATCTCTTTCACTGGCATATACCACTGATTTTCCATCAGGTGAAAAAGTCACGAAGTTTTCTTGCTCAGGCGTGTTGGTAATTCTTTTGGTGATAGAACCGTCTACAGAGGTCACAAACACTTCGCCACGGGCAGTAAATGCAATTTCTTTTCCATTGGGTGAAATGGCCATTTCGCCAACACCACCATTGATAGAAACAAATTTATCACTATTGGTTTTGCTTTGTGTCACAATATTCACCGAAAGCTTTTTAGGCTGTTGCCCTTCTTTCATGGTGTATAGTTCTCCATCGTAGCCAAAGCTCAAAGTACCTGCACCCATGCTGAGGAAACGCACTGGATGCGTTTTGAAATTCGTCAATTGAGTTCTTGCAGCAGGATTGTCAAGCGAAAGCTTATGCACATTGAAATTGCCACTTTCTTCGCTTAAAAAGTAAAGGCTTTTCTCGTCTTGGCTATAAATCGGCTGACGGTCTTCTCCTACATAAGTAGTAATCATTTTGTGCGAATCCGACTTTTTATCATATACCCAAATATCTCGGGCAATGGCAGAATTTTGATGCTTACGGAATTCGTTTTCGCCTCCTTTTTTATCGTGGTAAACCATCTGGCTTCCGCTTTTATTCACCTGCACATATTCTGCTGGGAAAGAAAAAAGCTGATCTACTCGACCTCCAGCCGCAGGCACGGAATATAGTTCCGACTGAGAACCGTGTGGGTACTGTCTGTTTTCGGCCAAATCCTGTCTTAGCGCTCCAAACAACACTGATTTGTTATCGGCAGAAAAAGAGAAAGGCTGCTCATCATTTGAATGGAAAGTAATGCGGTTCGCTTCCCCTCCACGGATGTCCATGGTGAACACATCGAAGTTGCCGTATCGGTCTGAAGCAAAAGCGATGGTTTTTCCATCTTTGCTAAACACAGGCATAAAATCATGCGACTCGTGAAAAGTGAGTTGGGCGGCATCGCCACCGTTTGCACTTACCTTGTAAAGGTCGCCTTTGTAGGTAAATACGATTGTAGTACCATCCGGAGAAATGACCGGATACCGAAGCCAGTTAGGTGCAGTTTGGGCTAAAAGCCCTACCGAAACCAGCATTAAAAGTGTGATCAATTGTTTTTTCATATGAGGGTTGTTTTGAAGAGGGTGAAGCTATGAAAAAAATCAAATTGCAGCTAATGCCAATTCTAGGAATTAAGGACATTAAAATGAAAAAGCCCTTGAAGTCATAGCAACTCCAAGGGCCAAAATTCTTATTTCGAAAGAAAACTATTCCTTTCTCTCTCCCGCAGTAACAATATTCCCTCGTAGGGTTAAAATGACTTGTTGAGCTGTCGGGTCGTTAGTGACAAGTGTTACAGTTTTGTTTTGGTTACCGCGTTTACCTGCGCTATTGAATCGCACAAATACTTCCCCGCTTTTACCAGGAGCAACAGCATCGGTAGAGTATTTTGGCACCGTGCAACCACAAGAACCACGTGCCGACAATATTTTCAAAGGAGCCGTGCCTATGTTCTTGAAAGTAAAGACATGGTCTACGGTATCGCCTGGGGCAATTTCACCAAAGTTATACAGCTTGTTTTCAAACTCTATTTTGGAGGCTTCACTAACCGTGGCCTCTTGCGCCTTCACAGCAAAAGCTGCCAAAAGCAGAAACATTGAAATCATTAACTTTTTCATGCTCAGTAATTTTCTTCAAGTTAAATATTAATCATCCAATAAAGCAACATTCAAAAAGTCGATCATAGGTAAAATGGCCGCATAAGATTCAATTACCGTATCATGAAAGCCATCAGAAAGAATATCCTTTCGTGTAATCGGACGCATTGCCGCAATACTTTTCAGCCTCAACAATTCGATAAACTCATGATCTTGTGAATAGCCTTTAGGTGCAGTTTTTAATGCACCTTCTGTATAGAAATGAAACCAACTTTTAAAGGGCTCGGCATTTAGGGTTTTCATCAGCTTGTGACCTTCGTAATCAATCTCAGTTCTGATTTTCTTGAGTCTTGCGCTGTCTGGATGCCAAATTCCGCCCGCCATTAAGGTTTCGTCCGTGCCCAAGTGTACATAGAAATCCGCCAAGCCTTTTCCATGCCCAAACACTACTCCAAAATGATCTTTATAGGTCGGCCTTTCAGGGTGAAACATCAGGTTGTTATTGATTCGGCTAATGGCTTTTCTGGCCGAGGGCTGTACAATTCTTGGGTCGATTTCCTTCAGCGAAGCTAAAACAGGCTCGAACAGATTGACCACTTCGTTTTTGGCCTCTTCGTAATAAGCCCTATTGGCGTCCATCCACTCTTTAGAGTTGTTTGCAGTGAGTTGCTCTAAAAATTCAAAAATCACTTTTCTTGCCATGGTCTTTATTCCCTGTTTTCCTCCTTAATGTTTACCCTTGATTTTCAATAAGGGAAATTCCATTCATATCAGTAGTAAGATAGTCCGTCATTACATCGAAAAAAGGACGTAAGGCCAAAAATACAGACAAGGCATTTTCGACAAAATCAGGTGAGGTTACTTCCTTATCGGAGAAGCTTTTGAACACGTACATGGATTTATACCTTAAAAGATCAATGGAAGGATGATCTTTCTCAAAGCCTTTTGGTGCAGTTTTCAACTGCTCCCCCTGCAAGCCTCCAAAGGTCTTTATGAACTTAGCATCGGATATTACTTTCCTCAAGGGTTCGTCATCCATGGCAATATGATCACGAATAAGTTTGATATCATCGGCATTGGGTTGATAAAAGCCTCCGCCCACTACTGTGTTTCCGCCCGGTTGTAAATGGAAATAATAACCGCCTCTCAAGGCTGGTTTGGATCGATTGAAACTTCCAGCCCAACGTGGATTATAAGGGCTTTTATCTTTCGAAAAACGCACATCTCTATAAATCCGCATCAAACTCTTCTTTCCAGTAGCCGTGGTAATTTGGTCGTGTTCAGAAAGCCCCGTCAACAAAGCATCCGCTACAGAAATCGCATTTCCATGGGCTTGTTCGTACTCCTTCTTATTGGCCGTAAACCATTCGCGGTTATTGTTTTCAGATAAGGTTTTCAGAAACGAAAAATTGGAGGAGCTGATGTTCATGACTTTGATGGTTTGATATTTCAACTAAAACTAACATTTACTAAACGAATGACCTGCTGAATTTGGGACATTTTACACTTATCGATGCGCTTGGTATTGAGCAGGCGGCAATACCCCACCTAAACTATCGAGCTTAGCTTTTTCAATAGCAGTCGATTCGGTATAGGCCAAAGCTTCATTAAGTTGTTCTTTGGTTCGAATCCCCACCACAGCACTGCTTACTGCGGAGTGACTCAAGATCCATTGCAAAGCCACATGCGACAGTTTGGTTTTGTCATCCGTGAGCTTCTTCATTTCGTTGACCAGCAACTCGATTTCCTGCGACTTATAATTAAGGAAAGCCTCTGGGGTTTTACCGCCCAATAATCCTTTGGCTAAACCACCACGCGCCATGACGCCCACCTTATTACTTTCCAACAAACTCAGCATTTGCTCTTCTGGCCTCCTGTCGAGCAAACTGTATTGCATCATTACATTGGCAATATTTGAATTGGCTACATATTCCCGAATTACATTGGGGCGAATGGAGGAGATACCATAACTCCTGATTTTACCTTCTGCTTTCAATTGCTCAAAAGCTTCGATCACTTCGCTGATCGGATCTTCCACTGTTCCGCCATGCAACTGGTACAAATCGATGTAATCCGTTTGAAGTCTTTTCAAACTCAGATCAACTGCTTTCAGAATATGGTCTTTCGAGGGATTCCAGTCCCAACCACTGCCATCCGCTCTTAGTTGATTACCTACTTTGGTCGCCACAATCACCTCGGATCTTTTGCCTTTTAGTGCTCGGCCAAGCGCTTTTTCGTTCTTTCCTTGGTCATAAAGGTCGGCAGTATCAAAATAATTTATTCCGCCATCAATGGCAGCATGGATCAACTCATCATTGCCCTTTTGGCTCAAATCCATTGACATACAGCCGAATGCGATTTCACTGATTTGTAATTCTGTATTTTTTAGCGCTCTATATTTCATCACAAAAAACTAAACAGCAATAGATGCAAATAAATTCAAGGTTCAACTTGCCAAAAGAAAATCGATTTTCATATATTTGCACTCGCTTTTGAAAAGCGAGTTGGTCTTAGCTCTCCCGAAGTTTCGGGGGGATAAAGCACCAAACGGTCCCTTAGCTCTTCCGAAACTTCGGAAGGATAGAGCGACACAACGGTCCCTTAGCTCAATTGGATAGAGCAACTGCCTTCTAAGCAGTAGGTTTCAGGTTCGATTCCTGAAGGGATCACAAACAAAAAAAAACCACTCAACTGAGTGGTTTTTTTTGTTTGTTCATCATTAAAGAAAGTGACTAAAATACGTTCAGTACAAACTAGAGATTTTAAGCTACTCAGACTCTAGTAAGTACGGGTTTGTAATTGTCTGTTTACCAAATCGGTCAAGCATCTCCAGTAAGTCCGTACGATCAATCGCCTCCTTTTCTACAGTGTTTTTTATCCTACTCCTAGACAGTGATGGTATTCGAGACAAAAAGAAAGGCCATAGGCTCTCATTTGAATATGATTTCTCAAGGCTTGGGAAGTCAGCAATAGGAAGATAAGACCCTGATTTTTTAAACTCATCAGAATAACTGAAAAACCATTTTCCTTCTTTAAAGGATAACTTTCCCACTTCGATCTCCGGTAAATAAAGCTTGAACTCCACCTCTTGATTCTGATCAGTGGTAACTTTCAAATCCTTGTGGCTATTTGACTTCAAGTAATCAGTTATTTTTTTAATTGCTTTTTTCATCGCTTCAATTCCTCCTTCAACAAGTTAAAACGCAAATCTAGACATTTAGATATTATTCTTTTTCTTGCTGGCGTATAAAATTCACCTAATTCATCATTAAACAACTCCATGCAAAGACTATGTTGTTTATCATTAATTAACTCATTTACCACATCTTTTGAGCCTAAAAACCGATCTCTCGACAAACTATTAACAATATCAAAGTGGTTTGGGTTCTTCACCTTTTCTAATCCAATCTTTGGCTTTGAGTTAATTATATAATTTGTTATTCTTTTTTCAGAATTTGAATCTTTTTCCAATGCTATAAAGAAATCTTCATTCCTATTCCAGAACAATGCTCTTGCAGTATCATATATAGGTGAGAAAACCGGCTGTTCCTTTCCTGTTATATCAGTGAGAATAGCCCAGTTATAAAAGTGCCTATCATTATTACCCACGATAGCATCAAAAACCAGCATTCTAAAAAAATCCATCAGAATCTCCTTAGATCTATATTCCTCACCGAATTTCGCTCTTATAACTTCCCATGTGAATTTTAATGTGAAAAAGTCTCTTGCAGCCTGATTTTCCTCAATCTGTTCGACAAACTCTTTATCTTGTAAATGCCCTGCATATAATTCCGCACCATGAACAAGTGATTGACTTTCTCTTTCCCTAAATAGCTTACTTAAAAATCTTAGTTGACCATTAACATAGTAGAGACTACTCTCGGCCATTTTAAGCCCCAAACATTCCCCAATTTTATTTAGAACAAATTCAGTGATTGACTCATAAGGATACCATTTATGACCCGTTTTCGCAATATGAATCTCCCACTTATGAGGGTTATCAATTAGCTTTTTACCTTCATTATACCTATAAACTCTAAGCAATTCTTTTGGAGCATCACCTCCGACTGAGGTTCCTCCTATTATTCGATAGTGCCTCTTTTTAAGAGAATTAACCTGCCGTTGAATAAAGGAGTCATCTGATGTAGCTGAATAGTTCTCAACCTTTTCTCTTTTGAGTGGGTCATCTAAAAGTATCACTTTCTAACCCCTCCCACAAACGTTTCAACAAAGTAAGCCATCATCATTTAATATCATCAACTTTTGAACAGTTCCTTACCCCTCGCCTCCTCTTCTTCTTTCAACTTCCTTCTTAAAATTTTACCCACGTTGGTTTTAGGCAGTTCGGTTCTGAACTCATAATGTTTTGGACGTTTGTAGCCTGTAAGATTTTCATGGCAATATTCACGCAACTCTTCTTCAGTCAGTGATGGATCAGATTTCACGATAAAAGCCTTCACACACTCTGTTGAATGTGGATCTGGAACTCCGATAACTGCCACTTCCAACACTTTTGGATGGTCAGCAATGGCATTTTCAACATCGTTTGGATATACATTGAAACCAGAAACATTGATCATGTCCTTTTTACGGTCTACGATTTTGAAGAAGCCTTCCTCATCCATCACACCAATATCACCAGTTCTGAAATAGCCTCCTTCAAAGAACACTCCGTCATTCTTCTTATTCCAATAGCCAGACATTACTTGCGGCCCCTTCACGCAAATCTCTCCCGTTTCGCCTTGCGCTAAGCGGTTTCCATCATCATCGTAAATAGCCAATTCGGTTGAAGGTACAGGTAAACCAATCGTTCCTCTTTTATGTGTACCATCCAAAGGATTGCAACAAACCACTGGTGAGGTCTCACTCAAGCCATAGCCTTGCACCAAAGGTGTTCCAGTCATTTCTTGCCATTTTTTAGCAACAGCATCTTGTACTGCCATGCCACCTCCAATGGAAGTCTTGAAATGCGAAAAATCGATTTCCTTAAAGTTAGGCTGGTTCAACAATCCATTGAAAAGCGTATTTACTCCAGTAAACAAGGTAAACGGATGTTTCTTTAGCTCCTTAATGAAGCCCGGCATATCACGCGGATTCGTAATCAATACGTTTTTAGCACCAATGTGCATCATAAATGTGCAGTTCACATTTAAAGCAAAAATATGATAGAGCGGAATGGCCGTAATCATAATGTCTTTTTGCCCTTCCTTTAATAGCGGTTTAAAAACATGGGTAATCATTAAAGTATGGGCTACCACATTGTTATGAGAAAGTATAGCTCCTTTCGAAACACCAGTGGTTCCACCAGTATACTGAAGAAAGGCAGTGTCCTCCCCTTTTATTTCTGGCTTGGTGTATTTCATTCGTGCGCCTTTGGCCATGGCACTTTTTAGTGTAATTGGATTGGGTACCTTGTAAGCAGGCACCATCTTTTTGATGTGCTTCACCACAAAGTTGACAATCTTCCCTTTCAGGCCTCCAAGCATGTCGCCCAATTCGGTAACGATGATATTTTCAACCGTAGAAAGGTTTGGCATTGCCTCCTCTAAGCTCTTGGCGAAATTGGCCATGATCACAATGGTTTTTACACCTGCATCATTGAACTGATGCTCCATTTCGCGATGGGTATACAGCGGATTTGTATTAACCACAATACAACCAGCCTTTACTGCGCCAATAAGCACCACAGGGTATTGCAAACAATTTGGCATCTGGATAGCGATTCGATCACCTTTTACCATGCCCAATTCATTTTGCAGATAGGCAGCAAAGTTGGTCGAAAGTTGGTCTACCTCCTGAAAAGTAAGCACTCCGCCCATGTTCTCGAAAGCCTCTCGACTGCCAAACTGATTGAAGGCATTCTGATAAAGTTCTAGAAGGTTTTTAGGACGTTGATCTTCAATTTCTGCGGGAACACCTTTTGGGTAATGCGCAATCCAGGGGAAAGTACTCATGAATTAAAATTTGGCTATCATCAAATATAAGAGAAATGATTTATTGCTCACAAAAGCTCAAGTTCAATTTTAGTAGAAACTAACCAATGGCCGTTTTCTGACATAAACCACATCCAGAACCTAAGTTAACATGATGTAAAATAAACCGAATGTTGATATTTAATTATTCAATAGAAAAACATAACTTTTAAGCCTTATTCAATTTGCATTTTTATACTTACAATGAGTATGTTTTATCACTACATTGTTTTAAGTCTATTACTTTCCATTAAACTGTTCAACACATATGAACCAAAACAATCACCCTCTGAAAAATCTACAAGTACTTCTCAGCTCATGCTTGATCATAACAATTATTATCATGGGTTGTCAATCACCAAGATCAGAAGGAACAAACCCTTCACTAGCTCAATTGGTAGTTACAGACAGTTTGGTATTACAGCTTGACGCTAAAACCGCCTATAAAACAGAAGACAATATTGACTACTTCACCGAAGGCGGTGAGGAATACTTAGCCAAGTTCAACAGACCAGATCAATCCATAAAAATCTTTTCGATCACCTCAGGAAAAACGATCAAGACAATCAACCTATCCAATACAGGCCCTAATGCACTAATTGGAATGGGCGGTGTTCCCAACAATTTCAAAATGATTTCCATGGATTCCATAATGATTTATTCAGCCATGCAAGCCAAGGTTTCCCTCATCAACTCGAAAGCTGAAATTCTGGATAAATGGAGTGTAATTACCAGCAGAGACGAACCGAAATACCCTACTTTCGATGGAGACACATTTTCCAACATGATTATTAACAAGAATAGTATTCTTTTGATCGGCTCCCTTTCAATGTACAACGATGGTGAACCTCCTATCTTAATGCTTGACAGATCCCATAAAGAAGAAGGTCAAAAACACATTCCAGAAAATTTAGAGATATACAACCAATTCCCAGACAGAATAATGGTAGGGTCACGTGACTTCTTTAAGTCCAGCAACACCGTAAATAATAAAGTAGAGATTGTAGTAAGTTTTGCACTTGATGATCGGGTGATGATCCTTGATAAAAACTTAAAAACCAGCTACATAAACCTCAAAAACCCAAAGCTTGGAGAATTAAAACCTTACGGCAAGCCACTCACTATGGACGAATATTATTCAGATCGATACACTGACTTTCTTTTAACTGCCGGAAGGTACGAAGCCATTATTTTCGACCCCTCTAGAAAAGTCTATTACAGGTTAGCTTTTTTACCAAGAACAATCAGTGAGGTCAAACAAGGGCACAAAAGCCCAGATTACTCCATTATGGTGTATAATGAAGGATTCAAGCCAAAAGCAGAGTACACTTTTAGTTTAGCCGATTATAACCCTCGAATGATTTTCGTTTCAAAAAAAGGGCTAAACATTATGAAACAAGGCCAGGATGAAGACTATATTACGTTCCATACATTCACAGCAAAGACTAAATAACACTCCCCTTAAAAACAGAAAGGAGGCTAACAAACAAGCCTCCTTTCAAACTAAGAAAAACAACTGAATAGGTATCTAATCTATATTCAATCTTAAACCCGGTTTATGCAATAGAGATTGTCATGAGGGCGAAAATCGCAAAGAATCAGGAAGTTTGGTTTTGAAAGCATAGCAGCGCTATGGTAAAAAACCAAACGAAACTTAGT